>ERZ791611.309-NODE-309-length-52888-cov-5.939659_pt1 | contig 52888 bp, 63 predicted proteins | sample MGYA00510275_ERZ791611 | MGnify/ENA primary metagenome ERZ791611 (study PRJEB30046, sample SAMN00791912) | human gut metagenome | study: EMG produced TPA metagenomics assembly of the A metagenome-wide association study of gut microbiota in type 2...
CAGACGGTATTCACTATGGATTTTTTATGTGTTCAATTTCATCATACAATTAACCTATAATATAAGTAATATACGTAAATGCTGTATTGTAGGAGAAATGCTTGTGATTACTGGTGCAATTAAGAATAAAATCGATAAAATATGGACGGATATTTGGGCCGGAGGTATTACTAACCCAATAACGGTTATTGAGCAGCTAACATATTTAATGTTCATCCGCTCTCTTGACGAAAAAGAGCTTGAAAATGAAGAGTATGAAGCAATGGGAATGACAATGACAAAAATATTCCCACAAACTCCGACTGGTCAATCTATGCGTTGGAGTAAGTTTAAAAATAACGATCCGCGAGATATTTTCGAAATAGTGTCGCAACGTGTTTTTCCTGCGATTAAAGAGTATAAAAATGGCCGATTACCAGATTTTAATGAACAAGGTAAGCTGGTAATCCTTGATAGTGAAGAGACTACAGACCCAGAGAATAATACAGCGTTTGCTAGATATATGGAAAACGCTACTTTCTCAATTCCAACTCCACAAGTATTGCAAAAAATCATTACTGGGCTTGATGATTTATATGAGAATGATCTTGAAGGATTGGATATGCAAGGTGACTTGTATGAATATATGTTGAGCAAGATCCAAACAGCGGGTAAAAATGGTCAGTTTAGAACGCCAAAGCATATTCGTGAGATGATGGTTGAGTTAATCGCTCCTACACCAGATGATATTATTTGCGACGTAATGACGTTGGGATTGATACAATATTGGGAACGGTGTGCATAGCGGAAATGTCCATATATAGCGAGGTCTTGACAAATGTCGGCAGATGGCCGGCTTTTTTTATGCTTTGAAATGCGGGTAGAATCAGAAGGAATCATATAAGTTCTTAACAACACCATGAATATGCTATTAACGATAGCAATGGCATCGTTAATGACATAGAAAAATAGTTATCGCGTTATCTGACTAGTTTTCTATTGTTCGGTAGTATTGCTATGGATAAGATAAAAAATGTAGTACAATATTATTATCAATGAAAAGTGTGTTATCGTCTGGACGAGGTGATAATTCATGCGGGTTTACAATTATGCATCTTTTGCTAAGGTGTTTTCGAAAGGCATTATCAAACCTAATATGACTAAAGTTGCCAAAATCTTATTTGAGCCAATCATTAGTCTTGGAGACTGTGTCAATAGACATGGGGAGCCATATATCATCGATAATAAGTCGGCAAGCCTTTGGTATAAACAAGAAGCAGACATTCCAGAAAATTTGAAAAAAGCAGCGGATGATGGTCGTGTATATAACGGAATAGGAAAATATTTTACTGATGGGGTTTTGGACAAAGTCCTTAGTGGGGTTAAGGCCGATGATATGATGACTGAGCTGCTAAATCTCATCAAGGAATCAGATTTGTCTGAAATGGAAAAAGGTGATTTAAATAAACTGTACGAGGATGGCGATTTGGGAGGATTTTTAGGTAGAGCGCTCTTATATGCCATATTGCAAGACAATACGAAAAAGGATGCATCTTATGAGGACTATTCGAAAACAGCTCAGGAAACAGCCTCAGATATTAACCACGAAATAGAAGCTTTCAGGCAGTTTGTTGGGCAATTCAAAAAGCCTGCTCCAATGTCTCCACCTTCAACTATTGCAACAGAAGAAATGAAATATGTAACAGAGTTATTCCATGTTTATCAGGAAAAAGCAGGGGCGAAATGTGATTGTGTAAAGGATCTCGATTCATGTCCTAATATGAAAAAGAATTTTAACAGACAGAGAAAAGACTACTATTTAGCGGAAACTATCAGGAGGGGACTTCGAGATACCGTATCACCACAGGAGGAGGAAAATTTTGAGGCGGTAAAGGAAGAAATGTATGAAGGTGTCGTAACGACGGAAGAAAAAGATTATGCTTGTGGCTATGACAGAATGAACGCTGTAATGGAGCATGCGACATTGGTTGAGCTTTCTTCTAATTTACAAACTGTGACTCTGAATTGGATTGGACCAGGGGAAAAGAAAGGCATTTGTCATATGCTGGTCAATGATGAGAAACTCAGCTGGATAGAGGGTGATTAAGCTGCAAAAGAATATTTTCAATACATTCAGTATCCGTAACCAGGGTGAAACAGTAAGAAAGAACAAAGAAGTATTCAATACAGTTTTCGAAATGGAATTAAGAATCATGCTACTGATGAGTTCCGTACCAGAACTGTTTTTTTCGAGTACTCGTATATTGGCATTTGACTTCATCAATTGTTATGCAAAGGTTTTTGGTATAGCTCTTGAGAATCTGCATGGAAATAATGATTTTATGTATGCAGAAATGGCGGGAAGACGTTCGTTGATTACCGAAGCAATCAAGAAGTTAGTACGGCATGGAATATTGAAAGTCAAAAATAATCATGGATATCAGTACAAAATCACAGAATATGGATTGGAGATATCAAATGGCTTTCATAGTACATATGCACAGGAATACCGCAGGGTATCAAGGATTTCCGCGAAAAAATATAGTTGCAAAAATGATGAGGAACTGCTTCAAGAAATTCAGCATCGTCCTATTGCAAACTAAAGGGGTAAATGTTTATGTTTTACATAAAGTGGCTTAAGATTACTGCAAATCAAAAAGAATCAAGAATAGACTTTGCTCCGGGTCTGAATATAATTTATGGTCCATCCAATACTGGAAAAAGTATGGTGTTGGATTGTATAGATTATATGATGGGAGCCGGTACTCATCGATTCGATGTCAATTTAAAAGTGGAGAAGATTCAAATAGGAATAGATGTCAATGGGGAAAGCCTTTCTATCAGCCGGGATGTTAACACTAAAGCTTTCGAAGTAATTAGTCATGTAGACGGTATAGAAACAGGTACTTATAAGATAAAGGGAGGGAAAAAGAATCCACCTATTAATGATGTCTGGATGAAGCTTTTGGACATTCCTCTTGATACTAAGATTCTTAAAACGCAGGAAGGAAAACCGCAGACTTTGACAGTTAGAACTTTTTACCATACGTTCATCATAGATGAAGACCGAGTCCATGATAAAGCAAGTGTTCTTAAAGGAAAGCATGGATTGGGAGGAAAGGTAGGAACTCCGGCTTTAACCGCATTATTGTACTTGGGGACGGGTAATAACTATCTTCCAAAGGCGGCTTTTATTGATCCCAAAATAAAGAAAGCAAAAGATGAGGGAGTGCTGAAAATTTTCAACAGAGGCATGGGATTCTTAGAAAGGCAAAAGTCATCTTTTGATGATACATTACCTTTGCTTCAACCCGTTGAATTGCAGAATAAAATCAATCAAACAATCGATGAAATCGGAGCTGCTAAAGGAATCCTTAAAGAAGCTTTGACCTCATGTCATGAAATTGGAGAGAAAATCAATAAAGTAATGCGGCAGATTTCAGAAGATGAGGTCTTGATGAATCGGAATCAACTCCTTTTATCACAATATAAGGCAGACATTAAACGCCTGACTTTTATTGCGGAAGGGAATATGGTTTCTAAAAAAATCAAAACAGTAGAAAGATGTCCTTTCTGCAATGGAGAACTTCCTCATGAACATGAAGAGGACTGTATAGGTTCTGCTATCGCAGAAGAGCAAAAAATTGAGATTCAGGTCAAGGATTTGCAATCAGTCCAGGAATCTATACAAGAAGAATATGTTGCTTTAGAAAAGAAAAAAGATATGCTCATTAATCAGAGAAATGAGCAGGAAGAGAAAATACGAGGAGAACTTGAACCTAAAATCCGGCAGTTGAAAAAACAACTTGATAATTTTAAAACTTCATTGAGATTTGCTGAAATGAATATCATGATTGACCAATTTTCAACATTTCTTAAGCAAGAACGTGATGCTGTTGAGAATGAAGAAACTGCTGACATTCATTTGAATGTAAAAGAGAAATTCAAGGAGATCTTTAAAGAACTCCTTGACATGGAAGTGGACGAACTTTTAAAATACTGCGATTATCAGAACTATTTGGATTCATATTTTGATATCGATAGCTATGATGTTGTCGTTAATGGTCATGAAAAAAAGAGCCAAGGTAAAGGATTCCGTGCTTTTTTGAACACGATACTAGCTGTTGCAATGGAAAATTGTCTGGAAAAGATGGGACATTATCATCCTGCGCTTTTTGTTGTAGATTCTCCGATCCTTTCATTAAAAGAAAAAGATTCAAAGAGAGATTCGTATGTTACGGAGCCCATGAAAGAGCATTTGTTTAGATATTTTTTGATAAGGGAGGATTCTCCACAAACGATTGTTATTGAAAATGAAATTCCATCTATCGATTATGAAGGTGCAAACCTTATTCACTTTACAAAAAATAAGGGGATAGGGAGATATGGCTTGATTGACGGATATCAAGAATAAACTATTTGCAATAGGTTTCTCACTAAGGTGAGGAGCCTATTTTTTTTGCCTTTTTTCAGCAAACCATTTTATTCCATTTTACGCCACTTCATGTCAATTACACGAGTTTGATTTTGGAATAGACTATAGACAGGCAAGGGAGAGAACTCCTGGCCACAAATAAATCGTAGTCCGAATAGCGCTATAAGGACGGCGGTTGCATAAAGCAGAAAGTACAGCCGATGTTGTACTTTGCTGATCATGCATCCACCGTGTTTTTCTATGCCTATTTGGGCTGTCAGAAAACTGGCGCTGATGCTGTATCAGCGCCAGCTTTTTGTCTCCGCCGTTCTTCTCGGACGGAATGGAGACAAAAATGGACAAAAAACAGACAAGCAATGAGAAACGTTTTTACATTCCTCTGGAACTCACTCCAGAAACCGTCATCACTGAGGAGTACAAGGGTTGTGAAATCCGCTGGTCAAAAATCGGTTGCCGGAAGGTACGTACTATCCTGATTCCAGCAACCAAAGAACAGTACTATGAATTCATGCGTCCGCTCTGGCGGGAAGATAAACGCCAGCAGCGGCATGGTGCCAATGAGATATCGGCAGACAAGGCGCAGGATGACTACGAGCTGGAGGTGCCTGACGACTTCAACTTAGAGGAAGAAGTCGTGAAGGAAGAGTTGCTGGCAGAGCTGCGCCATGAACTGGCAGCTCTGCAGGATATCGACCGGACCATCCTGCTGATGATTGCCGATGGTTCCAGCGAAGCGGCGGCCGGGAAGGCCGTTGGCTTGAGCCAGAAGGCTGTGAACGTGCGCAAACGCAAGCTCTATGCACTCCTGAAGGAACACCTCGAAGACTTCCGTTAAATGGGGAAAAATCCGGTTGCAAAAAAAGTGGCTGGATTTTTTTTCGGAATCGGTACTTAACGACGTCGCGGTTGTCCTATTACTGGTGAAGGGCGAACGAAAAAGCTCTTCAGGAAGGAGGCAGACAGATGATTCACACACAGACACCTGAGAAACTGGCTCAGCAGCAAAAGCTGGACCGGGAACTGGCGGCGGTGCTGATGGCCATCAGCGCCATGACCCGCAGTATCGCCAGGAACATCCATCTCTTATCAATGCAAAGATTTGTGAAAGGAGTCAATCCGTATGACAAACGATGAACTGCAGAGACTGGCAGCAGCCCTGGGCGATTGCGGCAAGGCGCTGCTGAAGATTTCCGAAGTCATGGCGGTGAAAGAAGAAAATCCGCCAGCTTCGGAAGCGAAATCAGAGAAGGCGGAAAAACCGCTGACACTGGAAGCTGTCCGCAAAGTCGCTGCCGACAAGGCCCGCAAGGGATTCACAGCAGAAGTCCGCAGTCTCATCCAGAAGTATGGGGCGGACAAGCTGTCCGGCATTGATGCGGCGCAGTACGAAGCATTCTTGAAGGAACTGGAGGTGATTGGCCATGCCGGATAAACATGCGGTGCTGTCCGCATCTTCCTGCTACCGCTGGCTGGCCTGCCCGCCGTCTGCGAAGGAATGTGCCAAGCTGCCGGATACCTCCAGTGAATTCGCCCGGCAAGGGACGGATGCCCATACGCTCTGTGAATTCAAGGTGAAGACGGCGCTGGGGCAGGAGCTGGAAGACCCGACGAAATCCTTGACGTATTTTGACGAGGAGATGGCGGAATGCACCGACGAATACGCACAGTTCGTCATGGAATGCCTGGCAGCGGCTAAAACATCCTGCAAGGACCCGCTGATCATGATTGAACAACGGCTGGACTTTTCCAGGTGGGTGCCAGAAGGATTCGGTACAGGTGACTGCCTTATCGTGGCCGACGATACCTTGACAGTCATCGATTACAAGCACGGCCTGGGAGTCTTGGTGGATGCCGAAAAGAATCCGCAGATGATGTGTTATGCTCTCGGGGCCTTGAATCTGTTCGATGGTATCTATGACATCAAACAAGTTTCTATGACCATCTTTCAGCCCCGCCGGGACAACGTCAGTACCTGCACTATGAGTAAGGACGAGTTGCTCCAGTGGGCCGAAACGGTGCTGAAGCCTGCAGCGGAACTGGCGGACAAAGGCGAAGGGGAGTACAAGGCTGGCGACCACTGCCGTTTCTGCAAGATCAAGGCTACCTGCCGCAAGCGGGCCGAATATAACCTGGAACTGGCCCGGTATGATTTCGCCGTCCCATCCACACTGCAGGATGAAGAAATCGAAGTCGTTCTGGCCAAGGCCGATGAACTGGTTAACTGGGCTGGGGATGTCAAGGAATACGCTTTGCAGCAGGCCTTGTCAGGCAAGATCTGGACTGGCTGGAAACTTGTCGAAGGACGGTCGAACCGCCGCTATGTGAGTGAAGAAGCCGTAGCCGCGGCTGTAGAAAACGCGGGTTTCAATCCGTATGAAAAGAGGCTGCTCGGTATCACAGCGATGACGAAGCAGCTGGGTAAGAAGCGGTTCGAAGAACTGCTGTCAAATTTAGTCGAAAAACCACAGGGCAAGCCGGTGCTTGTACCAGAATCGGACAAACGCCCGGCTATGCACACTGCGGCAGATGATTTTAATATTGCAAATTAAGGAGGAAATGTATTATGTCTAAAAATTATGTAAATCCCTGCAAAGTTATTACCGGAGTCAACACTCGCTGGTCTTACGCCAACGTATGGGAACCGAAGTCTATCAACGGCAGTACGCCGAAGTACAGTGTATCCCTCATCATTCCAAAGTCTGATACGAAGACGATAGAAAAAGTCCGTGCCGCCATCAAGGCCGCTTACGATGAAGGCCAGAGCAAACTGAAGGGCAACAGCCGCGCCGTACCGGCTCTTGAAGCCATCAAAACGCCGCTTCGTGACGGTGATATGGAACGTCCTGGTGATGAAGCTTACAAGGACAGCTTCTTTATCAATGCTAATTCCGCTACAAAACCCGGCATCGTCGATGCTGACTGCCAACATATCCTCGAACGGTCTGAAGTCTACTCCGGCGTCTATGGCCGTGCTTCCATCAACTTCTATGCTTTCAACAGCAACGGCAATAAAGGCATCGCCTGCGGCCTGAACAACCTGCAGAAAATCCGTGACGGCGAACCGCTCGGCGGCAAGCCTCGTGCTGAAGATGACTTCGCCACCGCTGACGATGACGATTTCCTTGACTAACGAATGAAGTGAATGTGTTTGGGGTGGCAGGATGGCTCCTGCCACCTTTTTACTCGAGGTGAAATCCATGAAAACCATTAGTATCGATATTGAAAGCTACAGTGATGTCAATCTGGCCAGGTGCGGCGTATACAAGTATGCAGAGTCGCCAGCCTTTGAGATTCTTATCTTCGGCTATGCCGTGGACGGCGGCGAAGTGCAGGTGGTCGATCTGGCACAGGGAGAAAGCATCCCGGATGAAATTCTGGATGCGCTGACGGATGAATCCGTTACCAAGTGGGCCTTCAATGCCAGCTTCGAACGGGTTTGCCTGTCGCGGTACCTGATTGACCTGGGGATGAGTCTGGACCCGTTCCATGACCATCATCCTCTTTCCCGGGAATGCGCCAGATTCCTTAACCCGGCAGGATGGAAATGCTCTATGGTCTGGTCGGCTTATATGGGCCTTCCGCTGTCGCTGGAAGGAGCCGGGGCCGTGCTGAAGCTGGACAGCCAGAAGATGAAGGAAGGCAGAGACCTGATCCGTTATTTCTGTGTTCCTTGCAAGGAAACTAAGTCGAATGGCGGCAGGACGAGGAATCTTCCGCAGCATGCGCCGGACAAGTGGACATTGTTCAAGTCCTACAACAAACGGGATGTGGAAGTAGAAATGGCCATCCAGGAACGGCTGAAGAACTACCCTGTACCAGAAAGTGTATGGGACGAATACCATCTGGACCAGGAAATCAACGACCGGGGCATCGCCATCGACAGGACGCTGGTCGCTCAGGCCGTAGCCATAGATGCCCGAAGCCGGGAATCCTTGATGGACGAACTAAAGGAAAGGACTGGTCTTGAGAACCCCAATTCCGTCACCCAGATGCTCGGGTGGCTCGAAGAACACGGCATGAAGACGGATTCCCTTGGGAAGAAGAACGTGCAGGAACTTTTGAAAACGGCAGCCGAGCCGCTGCGCAGTGTGCTTTTGCTCCGGCAGAAACTGGCAAAGTCCTCAGTTCGGAAATACCAGGCAATGGAGATGACAGCCTGCAAGGACGGAAGGGCGAGAGGCATGTTCCAGTTCTATGGGGCCAACCGAACCGGGCGTTTTGCCGGCCGGCATATCCAGCTGCAGAATCTGCCCCAGAATCATCTGCCGGACCTCTCGGAAGCCCGAGACCTGGTGCGTCAGGGAAATTATGAAGCTTTGGAACTTCTGTATGACTCTATTCCCGATGTCCTTTCCCAACTCATCCGCACCGCCTTTATACCACGGCAAGGTATGAAGTTTGTCGTATCGGACTTTTCAGCGATTGAAGCCAGAGTACTGTCGTGGCTGGCAGGAGAAACATGGCGTTCAGACGTTTTTGCTCGAAATGGCGATATCTACTGCGCCTCGGCTAGCTCCATGTTCGGTGTTCCCGTGGAAAAACATGGTATCAATGGCCATCTTCGGCAGAAAGGGAAAATCGCAGAACTGGCCCTTGGCTATGGCGGCTCTGTCGGTGCGTTGAAGGCGATGGGTGCCATGGACATGGGGCTTTCGGAAGATGAACTGTATCCTTTAGTGCAGTCCTGGCGTTCAGCCAATCCGCATATCGTCGATTTCTGGTGGCAGGTAGATGCCGCCGTGAAGACGGCCATCAAAGAACACATCCCCATGCGGGTGGGCTGCATCCGCTTCCTGTACCAGAGCGGCATGCTGTTCATCCAGCTTCCCAGCGGACGGCGGCTTTCTTATGTGAAACCCAGAATAGGTGAGAACCGTTTCGGCGGGGAATCCGTCACCTATGAAGGCATCGGCGCAACAAAGAAGTGGGAACGGTTGGAGAGCTACGGCCCGAAGTTCGTGGAAAACATCGTCCAGGGCATCAGCCGGGATATCCTTTGCTATGCCATGCAAACTCTTCGATGCAGTGATATTGTTGGCCATGTTCATGATGAACTGATTATCGAGTGCAACAGAAATGTCAGCGTCGATGCCATCTGCGAGCAGATGGGGCGGACACCTCCATGGGCCGAAGGGTTATTGCTCCGGGCAGACGGGTATGAGTGCGAATTTTATCAAAAAGATTGAAGCGGAGGTACTTAAAGTAGTGGATTTTGTCCTTTTACTATCAGAGGGAATTTCCTCGGACATTTATTTTAAGAAAGGCGGGATTCGCTATGAAATTTTTGATTCCGGAAGATGAGCTTGGCGTATTTGCTGATCAGGGAGGTGTGCCAAGGGTTGACAGCCTGTTTGTCGCTGATATTTTTGGTAAACAGCATTTCCATGTGCTGCGTGATATCGCAAAAATCACTGAATCCAAATCTGGATTGAGTGAAACGTTCATTGCATCCAACTTTGAGTCCAGTACATATCGTGATACCAGAGGCAGAAAACTGCCGCGTTACCTGATGACGCGTGATGGCTTCACTATGCTGGTCATGGGGTATACCGGTCCCAAGGCAATGCATTTCAAAGAACTCTATATGCAGCGCTTCAACGAGATGGAGCAATGCATCCGGTCGCTCCTGTCTGCCCGGCAGGAATTCCCGATGCTGACGGATATGATCTGCCGCCTGCATGAAAGCCCGAAGCCTTACCATTTCAGCAACGAATGCGACATGCTGAACCGCATCGTTCTCGGGATGTCGGCCAAACAGTTCCGACTGGCCAACGGCATCGAGAAAGGGCAGAGCATCCGGCCTTATCTTACGGCACAGCAGATTTATGCCCTGGATCGGCTGCAGCACCTGGATTACGGCCTGCTCTATTCCTGCCCGGATTTCCAGCAGCGCAAACAGATGCTCACGAGTTACTATCTTACAGAATTAGGAGGAATGCAATAATGTTTTATGTTAAGGAAACTATCGGAGATACAACGGAAATCAATATCGAAATCAACGATGAAAATGTGTTCTGCCGCTGCCCGGTCTGCGGCAGGGAAGTCCTGGTGGACCTGGAGGAAGTGCTGGGCGACGGGAAGGGCGACCTGTTCGGCACATCCGTCATGTGCGAGGACTGCTCACGGAAAGTGATGGAACTGAAGCATGGAAAGCCTGAAGCGTAACGCCGAGCATTATGCTGACCCCACCGCGTATGAAGCCATCCGGAACGTGGAACCGCCAAGGTTCCCGTTCCGTCCGGTGGTCTATATCTGTTCGCCCTACGCGGGAGATACCGCGGCCAATGTACAGAAGGCCAGGGAGTATTGCCGCTATGCAAAGGACCGGGGCTGCATCCCCATGGCGCCCCACTTGTTCCTGCCGCAGTTCATGGACGAAAGTACGGAACGGGAGCTGGCCCTGTTCATGGACATCGCCCTTTTGTCCAAATGTGCGGAACTCTGGGTGTTCGGGGATACGGTATCGGAAGGGATGCAAAAGGAAATCGGCTATGCGAAGCGCAAGGGAAAGAGAATCCGTTATTTTACAGAGAACTGCAAGGAGGAACGTATATGAAATTCACCTTATACACAGCGGACTGCACAGGAAACGAAACGAACTGCCTGTACCCGCACAAGGCAGTTATCAGCGGGCCGGAAGACCTGGCTGCGGCTGTATCGCATGACCATGTAGCGGCCGCCTATAAAAATAATTACCGGTCCAACGACAATTTCATCGCAGCAGACGCCATTGTGTGGGATTGCGATAATGACCAGACAGACAACCCGGATGAATGGGTGACGCCGGAGACACTCGCGGAAGGCGACCTGGCAGATATCGCCTTTGCCGCCTCGCCGAGCCGGCATAACATGCTGCCCAAGGGGAAATACGCGGAAAGGCCGAGGTTCCATCTGATTGCACCCATCACGGAATGCACGGACAGGGAGACGTATGCCGCCCTCAAAAGCGCCGGCATGAAACGGTATGCGTTCTTTGATGGGAAAGCCTTGGACGCAGCGCGGTTCCTGTACGGCGCGGACGTAAAGCCGGCGGATGTATTCTGGCATGAAGGCCAGCGTACCATTGATGAAGCGCTGGCAGATGCCGAACCTGATGACAAAGGCTCGGCGGAACCGCCTTTGTACACGGGCGGTTCCATCCCGGAAGGCAGCCGCAACAACACGATGTCCCATTTCGCCAGCCGGGTACTGAAGCGGTTCGGCGATACGGACAGAGCATATGAAGCCTATCTGGAACGGGCCGGACAGTGTAAGCCGCCGCTCTCGGATAAGGAACTGCATACCATATGGAAAAGCGCGCTGAAGTTTTTCCAAAACAAAATTGAAGGAAGCGAAGGCTACATCCCACCGGACGAATACGACAATCCGTTCGGCGGCGGCTCGCTGAAGCCGGACGATTACTCGGATATCGGCGAGGCAAAAGTGCTGGCAAAGACTTGCATAGGAAAACTCCGTTATACGAGCGCCACGGACTATATCGCATTCGTCGGCGACCACTGGGATGAAGACAAGCAGAAAGCCTTGGGCGTCATCGAGGATTTCATGGACCGCCAGCTGGCGGATGCGGGCGAGGCCGTCCGTATCGCAGAAGAAAACCTGACTGCCATCGGCATCCCTGAGGAAGACGTCAGAGCCAGGGGAAAGAAGCTGATGAACCAGGTTCCCGTGAAACAACTTGGCCTGCTTCATGCGCTGCTCGGGGCTGATGCGTACAGGAAGTTCGTCATGAAGTACCGCAATTACCGGAACATCGTCAATACCCAGAACGCGGCTACGCCGATGCTCGCCATTGACGTTACCGAGCTGGACTATGACCCGGAACTCCTGAACACGCCGGAGGCCACGTACGACCTTACCAGAGGAATGGATGGCGGCCGTCCGCATGACCCGGACGACCTCATCACCAAGGTCACCGCCTGCCCGCCGGGAGACAGGGGAAACGAAATCTGGCAGGAAAGCCTTGACCTGTTCTTCTGCCATGACAAGGAACTCATCCGTTATGTGCAGCAGATTGCCGGGATGGCGGCTGTCGGCAGGGTCTACGCCGAACAGATGATTATCGCCTACGGCGGCGGGGCGAACGGCAAGTCCACCTTCTGGAACACCATCGCCAGAGTACTCGGTTCCTACTCCGGCAAGATTTCGGCGGACGCACTGACCATGAACTGCAAACGGAACGTGAAGCCTGAAATGGCGGAACTCAAGGGCAGACGGCTCATCATTGCCTCGGAACTGGAAGAAGGGCAGCGGTTGAACACCGGCATGGTCAAGCAGATATGTTCGGTTGATGCCATCGAGGCGGAGAAGAAATTCAAGGCCCCGTTCCATTTCGTCCCGTCACATACCCTGGTTCTGTACACCAACTACCTGCCCAAAGTATCCGCCAATGACGAAGGCACATGGCGCAGGCTGATCGTTATCCCGTTCAATGCCAGGATTACAGGGAAGTCCGACATCAAGAACTATTCGGACTACCTGTTCGAACAGGCGGGGCCAGCCATCATGAAGTGGATCATCGAAGGGGCGGAAACGGCCATCAAAAGCAGGTTCAAGATTGATGAACCGGATGCTGTTCGTAAAGCCGTGGAGAAATACCGTGAGGACAACGACTGGCTCGGGCAGTTCATTGAGAACTATTGCGACATTGACCCGTCATTCACAGAGAAGTCGGGTGAATTGTATCAGCAATACCGGGTCATCTGCATACAGACCGGAGAGTTCACCAGAAGCACAACGGACTTTTACGGCAATCTTGAAAAAGCAGGGTTTCAGCGGCGTAAGACGAAAAAGGGGATTTTGGTCTATGGCCTGAGACTGAAGGAAGGGCAGGATTTCCTGGACTGAATTATAAAGGTGCAGGTCGGTGAAACTCTATATATAAGGTCCTATAAGAGTAAAAAAATAAATATTTATATAAGAAGTATAGGGGACGACCTTCGAGACCTGCACCCTTTTGAAAAAGAGATGACAGAAACGTGTGGAAAAGAAATCATGCAGAATTTCATGATGGAAACGTGACGGCACAGTGTTGAAGTCCGTGTCGCCATCGTTTGCGGCCTGAAATTGAAGGAGGATAAGATTATGATTAACAAAAAAGAACGGACGATTGATGTTTACAAACAGGCAGGAGCCGAAATGCGGCTTTTCAGTGAACTGGGCGGAAGGCTTGCCATCCATATCTCGCAGGTCCTCTCGGCCCCCGATACGGATAAATTCATGCGGGCACTCCGCAGGATTGATGAAGTGTGTTCACGGGCGGATGACAACATGTTCCACGACCACCCTGAAATCAGCAACGAGTACATGGACGTGTTTTACGGAGCCGTCAGCGGCAAACCGCGTAATGCCGTTGACGCGGAAGTGATTGCAAGGGCAAAGGAGACGGCAGATGGACTTTTCAAATGAAAGGCAGATTGAGCAGAGACTCGTGACGGAAACGAGGAAACGCGGCGGCATGGCACTGAAGTTCGTGTCGCCATCGTTCGCCGGCATGCCGGACCGTCTGATACTCCTGCCGGACGGGAAGATGGCCTTTGTGGAAGTCAAGGCGCCAGGACAAAAGCCGCGTCCGTTGCAGGTGAAACGGCATGCTATGCTGCGAAAACTTGGCTTCAAGGTGTTCGTCCTGGATGCCGCCAGTGATATTCCCATGATGTTGAAGAAAGTTGTGGAAGGAGATGATGCCGGATGAAGTTTCTGCCGCATGATTATCAGAAATACGCTGTCGAATACATCAAGTCCCATCCGGTTACGGCCCTGTTTCTGGACATGGGCCTTGGCAAGACGGTGACGGCGTTGACAGCCATCCGTGACCTGATGTATGACACCTTTGAAGTAAGGCGCGTACTGGTCGTAGCTCCTTTGCGGGTGGCAAGGGATACCTGGCCGGAAGAAATCCGGAAATGGGATCACCTGAAAGACCTTACCTGCAGTGTGGTTGTGGGGAACGTTGCAGAACGGAGACGGGCCTTGCAGCAGGAGGCGGATATCTATATCGTGAACCGGGAGAACCTGGCCTGGCTGTATCAGAACAGCTGCCTGGATTTTGATATGGTCGTCCTGGACGAGCTGTCGAGCTTCAAGAACCACCAGTCGAAGCGGTTCCGGGCCATGAAGGCCCTGCGTCCCAGGGTGAAACGCATCGTCGGGCTTACAGGTACACCCAGCGGCAATGGTTTGATGGATCTCTGGGCCGAGTTCCGCATCCTGGATATGGGAAAGCGGCTGGGGAGATATATCAGCCAGTACCGGAACCTGTACTTTCAGCCGGATAAGCGCAATGGCATGTTGGTGTATTCCTACAAACCCCTGCCGGGAGCGGAAGAAATTATCTATCACCAGATTGCCGACATCACCGTGTCTATGAAGGCAACAGACTATCTGGAGATGCCGGAACTGGTGAGCGTGGCGAAGGAAGTCAGACTGAGCGAAAAGGAAAAGAAACGGTATGACGAACTGAAGAAGTCCCTGGTGCTGGAGCTTCCAGGCAGCGAAATCACAGCCGCTAATGCCGCGTCGCTTACGATGAAGCTTTCGCAGATGGCGAACGGCGCCATTTATACGGACGACAAGAACGTGGTGGGCATCCACGACCGGAAGCTCGATGCCCTGGAAGATTTAGTGGAAAGCGCTAACGGAAAACCGGTCCTTGTGGCCTACTGGTTCAAGCACGATAAGGAACGCATCCAGAAGCGCATGGAGGCCAGAGAGCTGAAGGAATCGCAGGACTTTGCCGACTGGAATGCCGGCAGGATTCCCGTGGCCCTGATTCATCCGGCCTCTGCCGGACACGGGCTGAACCTTCAGCAGGGCGGTTCTATCTTAATCTGGTTTGGCCTGACATGGAGCCTGGAACTCTACCAGCAGACCAACGCCCGCCTCTGGAGACAGGGACAGCAGAGCCGCACGGTCATCATACAGCACATCGTAGCCAAGAGCACGATTGATGAGCGCATCCTGAAAGTCTTGGAACACAAAGACGGAACCCAGTCTGCACTGATCGAGGCGGTGAAAGCTGACCTGGGGATAACGGATACGGGAAAGGATGGTATAATAAAATGAGCGAAGAAATCAAAGGGGAAATGGATTATATGCAAGTGAAAGCCTACCTGGAACAGGCAAGGAATATCAATATCCAGATCGACAGCAAGCTGGAACAGGTATCAGCACTACGGCAACTGGCGAGAAAAGCAACATCTACCTTAAGATTGGTACCACCAAGTGGTACTCCCAATCCGCACCGCTTGGAAGATACGATTATCCGGATGATGGATCTGGAACGTGAAGTGGATGAAGAGATTGACAGGTTAGTGGATTTAAAGGCCGAAATTATGAAAACAATCGGTCAGGTGCCGAATGATCGGGAAAGGGTGGTGTTGGAGCTACGTTACTTGGCCTTTAAAGATTGGGCGTCGATTGCAGGAACATTGAAACTGAATGTACGGCAGGTATACCGGATGCACGAAGAAGCGTTAAAAAATATAGGCCATTTCTAAAATCGTGATAATATGGATTGAGGATAAGGAGAAACTATCATGAGTGTATTTGTTTTTCGAATCAATTATGATGAGGATTTTCAAAAAGTGCGTCAGGAAATTCTGCAGGGACGCCTCCACCAGGGCTGGGGGGCCGATGGCATGCGAATTGATGTGGAAGAAAAGGATTTTTTGCAGGCATGGAACAAGGTCTGGACAAATGACGGTTCAGATTCAGAAAAAAGCAGGCGCTATAGAAACCTTCGTATTATGCTGGAAATCAAACCTGATGATTTGATTATCGTGCCAAAAGTCAGTCTGCGTAAGGAAAAAAATAATCCGTGCCGTAGCTTTTCCATCTTAAAGTGTGTAAAGCCATATGATTTTAAAATTCCTGACGGTTGGGATGATTTCGGGAATTTCATTACAGTGAGACCGCTTTTCAGCTGTCCATATAATGCAAATAACGAGGCAAGAATTATTTCTACAAAATTTAAGGCCTATCAATCGCCCATTAATCATGTTTGGAATAATGATTTTATTGAAGCAGTGGGCGTTTTGATCAGCTTATTTAAAAAAGATCCTGATGCAATTGCTAATCCCAACACTTCATTGATTGATCATCTTAATACTGCAACAAAAAAGACAAGAGATGAATATTTAAATGATATAGTCAAACAAATGGTGAAGTGGGATTCCCATACCTTTGAAGATATCATTGCAAAGCTGTTTGAGAAAAATGGTTATGCTGTTATCGCCAAGAATCAGCATGAAGATGGGGGCGATATTGATATTGTCCTATCTGCGGTTCAGAACAACTCTTTGCTGGATGCTATCAGCAATATCAATACAGGGAATGCAATCTTCCCCAGAATCTGTATCCAGGCGAAAAAGAAAGAAGGAACAGATGCAGATGATCTGCATGGTGTGAAACAGTTAATCCTTATGAAGGATAAGGAAGAATATCAGAACTCTATCTTTATTGTCATTAATTCTGAAAAAGAGTTTTCAAATGATGCTAAGGAAAAAGCAGGAAAAGCAAATATTATTTTGCTGAATGGATATCAATTCGCCAATTTGCTGGTTCGTTATGATGTCGAGCTTGGACTTTGATCTGGGCAATGCGTTTTTATCTAAAAAGGAAATACTGAAGGAATATATTACTGAAGGCCTGAACCGTAGATATGGATGTGATATTCCTGAGCAAATTAATTCCCGTCTGACGCTTGAGCGAAAGAAACTCGAGCAGAATTCTCAAAACATCGATATTTTTCTTGCGGCAAAGTGACTTCTCGAGAGATGTTAGCTGAAAATTTGGCAATATATCTTTCATGTCGCTGTGGGGAGTGTTCAGTTTGCTAATCTCCTTGGCTTTACGAAGCTAGATCCCCTTTGTATATGGCTTTGATGGCAGAAGGGGGCATTTAATAAGAAAATTGGGCTTCTAAAACAGAGTTTTTAGAGGCTCCTTATAGAAATTCCCAGTAATTGTCAGTAAGTGTCACGTAAACAGCACTAGATGTCAGTACTATCTGCGTGGTATAGTATAATCAGCAAGAAAAGAATGAGGGACCGTGGTTTAAAAGCCATCGGTCCTTTTTTGATGCCGGAGATGATACGAATGCCAAGAAGACCACAGACACCGTGCAAGTATCCGGGATGCCCAAGGCTGGTGCCGTATGGGAGAAAATATTGTGACGAACATGAACAGCAGTGCCAGGGCGAACGGAAGAACGCGGTGCTGCGCGGCTACGGGAGAGAGTGGCAGAAAGCCAGGAAGTTCTTTCTGAATCGTCATCCATGGTGTGTCCGATGCAAAAAGAAAGGACGGCTCGTCCCGGCAACGGTCGTGGATCATATCAAGCCGCATCGCGGCGACCCGGACTTGTTCTGGGACGAAAAGAACTGGCAGACTTTGTGCAAGAGCTGCCATGACCATAAGACGATGACCGAAGACCGGGACATCGAGTACAGGTACTGAAAACAAGTGGGGCGGGGGGATGTCAATCTCTGCAGCCCTTCCGCCCATGACCGCCGCCCCCTCAAATGTGAAAAAACGCGAAATTCGTAAGGGGGGATATAAGAAGAATTTTGGAATCGAATAACAGACAGCTCCAGGCATATGGCCCGGAGCTTTTTTGCTGTGTGGAAAGGAGCCGGTTTTATGGATGACTGCCAGCGTCGGCAGATTGAAACGATGCGGAAACAGGGGATAGGCTACAAGGCCATCGCCCGGGAAACGAAGCTGTCACGGGACAGCGTACGGAATTACTGCCGCTGGCATCACCTGAACGGTTACGGTGCCGCTGTTGCCGCGGCTTTCAGAAAGGAAACGGTGTATGAAATCATCTGATATGGAATGGAAAGTCCTGCCTGTCGGCCAGCTCAAACCTGCGGCGTATAATCCCAGGAAGCAGCTGAAGCCAGGTGACAAGGAATACGAAAAAATCAAGAACTCCATTAAAGAGTTCGGTTATGTGGAACCCATCATCGTGAACTACGACATGACAGTCATCGGAGGCCACCAGCGGCTCAATGTGCTGAAAGACCTGGGGTATGAAGAAGTCCAGTGTGTCGTTGTCCATATTGAAGATGAACACAAGGTCAAGGCCCTTAACATCGCGCTCAACAAAATCACAGGGGCCTGGAACGAACAGCTCCTGGCTGACCTCATCGTGGATTTGCAGAGCGTCGATTTCAATGTAGACCTGACAGGCTTTGAGGCACCGGAAGTGGAACAGCTCTTTTCCAAAGTCCACAACAAAAAAGTGAAAGAGGATGACTTCGATGTGGACGGGGAGATGGAGAAGCCGGCCTTTTCCAAAGCCGGTGACATCTGGCTCCTTGGCGGCCATCGCGTCATCTGTGGGGATGCCACCCTGCCGGAAACCTATGCAAGGCTGATGGACGGGAAGAAGGCCAACCTGGTACTGACGGATCCGCCGTACAACGTGAATGTGGAAGAAACGGCCGGGAAAATCAAGAACGACAATATGCCGGACGATAAGTTCTATCAGTTCCTGTTCAATGCTTTCGTAAACATGGAACAGAACATGGAACCGGATGCTTCCATCTATGTGTTTCATGCCGATACGCAGGGCCTGAATTTCCGTAAGGCTTTCAAGGATGCCGGCTTTTACCTGTCCGGATGCTGCATCTGGAAGAAAAATGCCCTGGTCCTGGGCCGGAGCCCGTACCAGTGGCAGTACGAGCCGTGCCTGTTCGGCTGGAAGATGAACGGGAAGCACCAGTGGTATTCCGACCGCAAGCAGACGACCATATGGGAATATGACCGTCCGAAATCCAGCAAGGAACATCCGACCATGAAGCCGGTGGCGCTGATGGCCTATCCTATCCAGAATTCATCCATGAGCCATTGCATTGTCCTGGACCCATTCCTCGGTTCCGGCTCCACACTCATGGCCTGCCAGCAGACGGACCGGGTCTGCTATGGCATCGAACTGGATGAAAAATTCGTCGATGTCATCGTGAAGCGGTATATAAACGAATACGGGGACAAAGGTGTGTTTGTGTTGCGTGACGGGAAGAAGATTCCTTATGCGGAGGTGGCTGCTGATGGAGCCGGTTAAGCTGGGAAGCCTGTTCTCCGGGAGCGGTGGCTTCGAACTGGGCGGGATGCTCGCCGGGATTATTCCGGTATGGAACTCGGAAATCGAGCCGTTCCCTATCCGGGTGACGACGAAGCGTCTGCCATCTGTGAAACATTATGGTGATATCACTACGCTGTACGGCCATGAGCTGGAACCGGTGGACATCATCACCTTCGGCTCGCCCTGTACGGACATGTCGATTGCCGGTAAAAGGGAAGGACTTGAGGGGAAGCAGTCCGTACTGTTCCACCAGGCCATCCGCATCGTAAAGGAAATGAGGGAAGATACGAATGGAAAATATCCGAGATATATTGTCTGGGAGAACGTGCCTGGCGCCTTCTCCAGCAACAAAGGCGAAGACTTCCGTACCGTACTTGAAGAAATCTGCCGGATCAGGGACGCTGCGGTTTCAGTGGCTGGATCTGCGAAGTGGCAGCCTGCCGGATGTATCATGGGCGACGGGTACTCTGTGGCCTGGCGCGTCCTCGATGCCCAGTATTGGGGCGTCCCCCAGCGAAGAAAGCGCATCTACCTTGTCGCAGATTTTGATGGACAGAGTGCCAGAACGATTCTATTTGAGCCCGAGGGCCTGTCAGGGTATTCTGCGGAGGGCTTCCGAACATGGCAGAGTGCTGCCGGACGTCTTGCGCCTGGCCCTGGAACGGCAGGCACAGTTTGCCTGAATGACCAGGGCGGCATCCGTATGGATGTGACGGAAGAACGGACGAACACCCTGCGGGCAGAAGCCCATCACCCGCCCATCGTCATCACGCTCCCAGAGAGCGTCTTTGAGAACCACGGAGCCGACGCCCGGTACAGAGGGCCTCTTTCCGTGAACCCTTCGCTGACGGCCCGATACGGCACGGGCGGCAATAATCAGCCGCTGGTGCTTCAGGGGAGCAACGAGGAGAAACGGAAAACGTATGATGTGCGCCAGACTTCGGATGGCACCCGCAACATGCGGAACCATGTCTATGAAAGCGACACCTGCCGGTGTGTGGACCGTTCCGGGAATATGCCGGGAAGCAATCAGGGAGGCATTGCTGTGGTAGAACTGACCTACAGCGCCAGCAAGAATTCTCATTTCACCCGGGCTGACAAAGAAGTGGCGGGGTCGCTCGTCGCCACAGATTATAAGGACCCGCCGCTCATCAACAGCAAGGCCCGTGTCCGTCGCCTGATGCCGGCGGAATGTGCCAGACTGCAGGGATTCCCGGACTGGTGGTGCAGCCACCTGGAAACGGGAAACCCGTCTGAAGAAGATATCCGTTTCTGGAGCGGAGTCTTTGAAACACAACGGAAAGCCTTGGGAAAAACGACGAAGCCAAAGACACGGAACCAGATCATCAAATGGCTGAAGGAACCATACCGGGATTCCTCGGAGTACAAGATGTGGGGCAACGGCGTCGCTCTTCCCTGTGTGTATTTTGTACTGGCGGGAATCGTTTATTTTTTCAGGAAGACGCAGAAATGACTTGCTATTATCGGCGTTCAGAGTGATATATGTACTAGCAAAACAAGGAGGTACATAGACCATGACAATCCAGACAACTATTAACGACCGCAAGGAACTGGCCAGAATGCTGATTCCTTTCAACCATAATGAAAAACTTCATTATGCCGGGACGCCGACATTCGCTTTTGAAGGGCAGGGCTTCCGTATCCTTCGTAATGGTGACATTGAATGTGAGGACGAAAAAACAGAAGCCACCATGATGGATTTCCTTCAACGGGAAGGTATCCTTCCACAGTCAGAAGCGGTACAGGAACCACAATCGCAGCATGATGAAGAAAATGAACAGGGAACAGAGCCGGAAATGATGGAAATCAAGATCCCGGCTGACGGCATGGATGGGACCCAGATGCGCAACCTGGTCTTCATGCTCCATGCCCAGCAGTACCTGCTGAACCGAGCCGCGGGACAGGAAAACATTCATGTGCCGGACAGGCTGATTGAAGACCTGAAAGATGAGCCTGTGACAGACAGGACTTCCTTCTTTGCGGTCTACCAGAATTACAGCAAGGAAGGACGGGGATTCCTGATTACCGTGGAGACGGTGGCATTCTGCTTTGCCGTAACCGACAACGCCATAAAGAACCGTGCTTTGATTGAATTGGCGGCCTTCATGGTCAGCGCGGCGAAAAAGGCGAAACGGGTCAATCCCGTCACCCGGAAGCCGGAAAATGAAAAATACTACCTGCGGATGTGGCTCCTTCGCATCGGCATGGGAACCAAAGCCAGCCACGAATCACGCATGGCCCTGCTGAAAGGACTGAATGGATGGAGCGCTTTCCGCACAGAAGCGGAAGCTCACGCCCATGCCGAAAGGCAAAAGGAACGCCGGAATCAGAACACATAAATTCTCAATTTAATTCATAATTATTCTCAAAATGACTTGCTATTATGTGCCTTTAGAGTGATATATAGTGTACCGAAAGAACACACGCACACATAGAAAGGACAGAGATAATTATGAAAACACTGCACTTTGGAATAGAAATGGAAATGACAGGGATTACGAGAAACCGGGCGGCCAGCCTCATGGCCCGCTTCTTCGGAACAGAAAGCAGGCATGAAGGCGGAGCCTACGATACCTACACCGCAAGGGATGACCAGGGGCGGAAATGGAAAGCCATGAACGATTCCAGCCTGGTTCCGCAGAAAAAGGTGGACGGCGAAATCATGGACGCTTCCAACCATTACCGCACGGAAGTGGTCAGCCCCATCCTTTCCTACGAAGACATCCCGAAGCTGCAGGAACTGGTGCGGACGCTCCGCAAGGCCGGAGCCTTCGCCAACAAGTCCTGCGGCATCCACATCCACGTCGGAGCCGAACGGTTCACGGCAAAGACCCTGCGGAATCTGGTGAACATCATGGCGAGCAAGGAAGACATGATTTACCGCGCTCTCCAGATCAACCCCTCGCGGGAAAGGCGGTACTGCCGGAAGACGAATACCACGTTCCTGAAGGATCTCAACCGGAAAAAGCCGGACACACTGGACGGCATCGCCAATCTCTGGTATCAGGAAGCGCCTTACGGACGGGACCATCATTACAACAGCACCCGCTATCACGGGCTGAACCTGCATGCCACCTTCACCAAAGGAACCGTCGAGTTCCGCCTTTTCAACGGCACTCTTCACGCCGGCGAAATCAAGGCCTACATCCAGTTCTGCCTTGCGGTTGCCCATCAGGCTCTTACGCAGAAGAAAGCCTCGGCACGGAAGACCGAAACAGACAATGAAAAATATGCCTTCCGGTGCTGGATGCTCCGGCTGGGACTTATCGGCGACGAATTCAAGACCTGCCGGCTCCACTTCCTCAAACACCTCACGGGCAACTCTGCATGGCGCAACGCCGCTTGAAGGGGATAGCCTCACGGGCAGCTTCGGCTGCCCTTAGGGTGGTAGAAGGGCATTCCCTTCAGAAAGGATGAGAGCGATGAATAAAAAAATCTACATTGCCTACGGCAGCAACATGAGTGAAGCGCAGATGGCACAGCGGTGTCCCGATGCCACCCTTGCGGGGACAGGACAGGTAAATGGGTATGAGCTGCTTTTCAAAGGCTCCCTGACCGGATGCTACGCCACTATCGAGAAAAAGGCGGATGCCTTCGTGCCGGTCGTCCTCTGGCGCATTTCGGCAGCAGATGAACGGCGGCTTGATGCATATGAAGGATTCCCGCGGTTCTACTATAAGAAAACAATCCCTGTCGAAACGGACGGCAACACAATCCGCGGTCTGGTGTATATCATGCATGAGGAGCGGAGATTTGGGGAACCGGGCGATTGGTATTACCAGAACATGGAACGGGATTACCGCAAGTTCGGTTTCGACCTTGCCATCCTGCGGAAAGGGCTGACGGAAAGCCGGGCAAGGACGAAGGGCGCACGGGTACGGCTGATCTTTATGGATGATGTGCAGGCACCGCCTGCAGGTACCGAAGGCACGGTTCAGTACGTCGATGATGCCGGAACCATCCACGTGCAGTGGGACACGGGCGGCAGCCTCGGACTGGTACCCGGCGCCGATGAATGGGAAATTGTCTAATAAAATGCATAAATAACCGAAAAATGACTTGCTATTATGTGCCTTTAGAGTGATATATATACATGACAAAGGGGACAAGCCCCAAAGAAAAAAGCACATGAAAGCGAGGATTTTACGATGACGAGATTCGAAAAAGACTACCACGAAATGCTGAAGGGCGCAGGGCGGTACATCCTGGAAGGCCGGATGGAAGAAATCAGGAAACTGAAGAAAGAACAACGGACCTGCAAGAATCGCTTCCGGTTCCAATGCATCTGTCAGACCCTCAGCCGGCTGGAAAAGGAATACGAAGCCCTTGAAGGACTTTACTGAGGACCCCGGAAAGAGACCGCAAGGCCTCTTTTGGTAGAAAGGCATAAATAATTAAAAAATATGAGGAGGCCGCAGACGCGGCCTTCTCTGTCGTACAGCCCGCAAGGGCTTTTTTTATTGGGAGGTGGGCGCCATTGGCTGTACGAGGAAGGAAACCGAAACCGACGGCACTCAAGGTGCTGGAGGGAAATCCCGGCCACCGGCCGCTCAACAAAAAAGAACCGCTGCCCAAGGGCCGGCTGCCCCGTTGCCCGGACTGGCTGGAAGATGATGCCAAGAAGGAATGGAAACGGCTGGGGAAAGTCCTTGCTGAGATGGGCATGCTGACCAATCTGGATATGATGGCCTTTGCCGGCTACTGCCAGGCATACGCACGTTGGAAAGGGGCGGAAGAATTCATTACCCGGCATGGGGATATGGTGCGGACGCCGAATGGTTACCTGCAGCAGGTGCCGCAGGTGTCTATCGCCCAGACTAACCTCAAAATCATGCTGAAATTCTGCGAGCAGTTCGGCCTGACCCCGTCTGCCCGGAGCCGTATGGTCAGGGAAGAAAACGGGGGAGAAAAAGAAACGGATGAAATGGAACTGCTGTTAAGGGGGTGACGAGTTTGGCATTTGTGTATAAGCCGTCAGCGTTCATGCTGCCGGATTCCCATTATGATAAAGAAAAGGCCGACCGGGCCGTCGCTTTTATCGAAAATCTCTGTCATACTAAAGGAAAATGGGCCGGTAAACCTTTCCTGCTCCTGCCCTGGCAGGAACAGATCGTGCGTGATTTGTTCGGTATCGTGAAGGAAGACGGGAAACGGCAGTTCCTGACGGCCTATATAGAGATACCAAAGAAGAACGGGAAACAGCTCGCATTAGACACGCCGATTCCAACCCCGGACGGGTGGAAAACCATGGGAACCCTTGCCATTGGGGATTGCGTTTTCGATGAGCGGGGAAAGCCCTGTCATGTGGTGGCGAAAAGTCTGATAGATGACACGGAGCAGGCCTATGAGCTGATTTTTCGTGATGGCGGACGGATTGTGGCCGGTGAACGGCATTTGTGGGATGTGGAATACATTCATGGAAAGACAAAGCCAAAACGCTGGACAACAGGCGAGATTTACCGTCGTACCCGAAAGTATCGTGAAACGTTCAGTGACAACCGTTCCATCATACGGATTCCCGTAAATGCTCCTTTACATCTTCCAGAGGCAGACCTTCCTGTAGACCCGTATCTGTATGGCTACTGGCTGGAAAATGGCTGCGCTACGAAGCCGGAAATCACTGTCCGGGATTGCGACGTGGATGACCTTATTTCATTCATCCCCTATCTGCTGCATAACCGGTATCCACAGGCCTGCGGTGGCAGTGAAATCCTGGTATATAAGGAACTGAAGAAAATTCTGGTGCCGCACTTCAGGGAAAAGGTCATCCGGCCGGAATACCTGCGGTCATCGGAACATCAACGTTGGGAACTGCTGCAGGGACTCATGGATTCCGACGGCTGTGTAAGTGTCGTCAAAGGCCAGAGCATCTACGTCAGTACCATCCAGCAATTGGCAGAATCGGTACAGGAACTCCTGTGGTCATTAGGTATCAAGAACTCTCTGACCACCTGCCCGTCCACCCGTTATGGGAAGCCGACAGGGGAAACACTATATCAGATCCGGTTCACAGCCTTTACCGACCAGCCGGTCAGCAAACTTCATCGGAAAAGCATCCGCAGACAGGAACGTGTGAAACAGACACGCTCCTGTTTTCATTATCTGAAAGAAATTCGGATGCTTGCTTGTAAAGTCAAAATGCAGTGCATCCAAGTGGACAGTCCGTCCCATTGCTACCTGGCCGGGCGGAATATGGTCAAAACGCACAACAGCGAGCTGGCTGCCGCTATTGCCTTATATCTCCTGTATGCTGACAATGAACCGAGCGCGGAAGTCTATGGCGCTGCCTGTGACCGCAACCAGGCGTCTATCGTATTCGATGTAGCCCGGCAGATGGTGGAGATGAGCCCGGCTCTGATGCGCCGTTCCAAGATACGGTCGGCAGGGAAGCGGATCATCAACTACCGCAACGCCGGGTTTTATCAGGTGCTTTCCGCTGAAACTGGCACAAAGCATGGATTGAATGTTTCAGGTCTTGTCTTTGATGAAATCCACGCACAGCCAAACCGGAAGCTCTACGATGTCCTGACCAAAGGATCCGGTGATGCCCGGGAGCAGCCGCTCTTTTTCATCATCACCACAGCCGGCAACGACAAGAACAGCATCTGCTATGAACTGCATACCAAGGCATTGGATTTGATGCGGGGCCGTAAGAAAGATTATACGTTCTATCCTGTCGTGTATGGTCTGGAAGCGGATGAGGACTGGACGGATGAAGCCAACTGGTACAAGGCGAACCCGTCCCTGGGACACACCATCAAAATCGAGCGCGTCCGGGAAGCGTATCAGAACGCCATCGAGAATCCTGCCGAGGAGAATGTGTTCAAACAGCTTCGGCTGAATATCTGGACGTCGGCCAGCATCCGATGGATTCCGGAGCAGGTTTACGATAAAGGGAATCTTCCTATCGATTTGGATCCTCTCCGGGGGCGTATGTGTTACGGCGGTCTGGATTTGTCCAGCACGTCAGATATCACAGCTCTGGTCCTGGCTTTTCCGCCACGGAATGATGATGAGAAATATATCCTTTTGCCATTTTTCTGGCTGCCGGAAGACACGCTGGAATTGCGGTGCCGCCGGGACCATGTCCTTTATGATGTCTGGCAGAAACAGGGCTTCATCCAGACAACCGAAGGAAATGTCATCCATTACGGTTTCATCGAGAAGTTCATCGAACGTTTAGGAGAAACCTATAACATCCGGGAAATCGCCTACGACCGGTGGAACGCTACCCAGATGGTGCAGAACCTGGAAGACATGGGTTTTACCATGGTTCCCTTTGGACAGGGATTCAAGGATATGTCACCGCCGTCGAAGGAGCTCTTCAAGCTCCTGATGGAAGGGAACATCGTCCATGGCGGCAATCCCGTCCTCAAATGGATGGCGGGCAATGTTGTCATGCGGCAGGACCCGGCGGGAAACATCAAGCCGGATAAAGAAAAATCCGTCGAAAAAATCGACGGAATCGTGGCGTCCATCATGGCACTGGACCGCTGTATCCGCAACGGGACTGGCAGCGGCAGTGTCTACGATGAACGGGGCGTTATTGTTTTTTGAGTAATTGGATACGTGCTTCTATTTCTTTCAGCGCTTTTTTATGAAGCATTTCAGGTTCTACGGCGTGACTGCGCGAATCCCATAGTTCTTGTAGTGCTTTTATTGCTAAGTTAGTACCTAAAAACTGAGCGGCAAAGGCATCAGCTTCTCTTTCAGGGGGAATAACGGTTCCCGATGGTAACTTTTTTCTATCTTTCATTATGGGTGCATATTTTTGATGATGCTTTAATACAATATGGCCTAATTCATGAAAAATCATAAATAGACATTCCTGTTTTTCTGCTATCAATCTTTCAAAAAGGATATTACCAATTAAAATATACGGACGATAATTGGGTGGGATGCTGGTGCAAATAAGTCGATTCTTTGAATATATAAGTTCTTCTTGATCTAATACGATATCTGTGACTCTTTTGCGATTTTTTTTGTCATAAATATGGCCGATAATTTTATGGGACATTAGCTGACATAATGCTTTTATACTGGAGGCAGGTGGATAGTTGTGCAGAATTAACCGATAAGGAGAACCGGGTACATCATAAATTTTCATGGTATCATCTCCTAAGATATAGTACTAATAGTATTATTTTAAAACAGTTTTTATTGGCCTTCAACTTGTTTCCATCTGTGAGAAAAATCGCAGGTGCTTTTTTGCGCCCATTTTTAGGAGGTAATTTATGAAAATTCCATTCTTGTCCCAGTTATTTAAGTCGAGGGACAAGCCTCAGAACTATTATATCGGCACGGATTTCCGTTACCTGTTTGGTCTGTCTACGAGCGGCAAGACGGTGAACGAGTTCACGGCCATGCAGACTACAGCCGTGTATGCCTGTGTGCGTATTCTGGCGGAAACCCTGGCGGCTCTGCCACTCCAGATGTACCGCTACACGTCGGGCGGCAAGGAACGGGTCTATGACCACCCGCTGTACCATCTGCTCCATGATGAGCCAAATCCGGAGATGACATCGTTCATCTTCAGGGAAACGCTTATGAGCCACCTGCTCATCTGGGGCAACGCCTACGCCCAGATTATCCGTGACCGCCTGGGAAGGGTGCAAGGATTGTATCCACTACGGCCGGATAAGATGACCGTGTGCCGGGATAATCAGGAAAAGATTTTTTATCTGTACACCAAGACCAGTGATGAGAATCCGAACATCAGGCCGTATGGGCAGGTAGCCTTGCCCAAGGAAGAAGTGCTACACATCCCAGGCCTTGGTTTTGATGGTCTGGTTGGATATTCGCCGATTGCCATGGCCCGCAATGCCGTGGGTATGACCATGGCCTGTGAGGAATACGGTGCGTCTTTCTTTGCCAACGGGGCTAGTCCCAGCGGGGTACTGGAACATCCAGGCGTTTTGAAAGATCCGGCTAAAGTCCGGGATTCCTGGAACGCTGTCTATCGGGGGACGGGCAACGCCCACAAGGTAGCTGTGTTAGAAGAAGGCATGAAGTACCAGCAAATCGGCATCCCGCCGGAAGAAGCGCAGTTCCTGGAAACACGGAAGTTCCAGCTGGATGAGATTGCCCGGCTCTACCGCATCCCGCCGCATATGATTGGCGATTTGGAAAAAAGTTCCTTCAATAATATCGAGCAGCAGTCCATGGAATTTGTGAAATACACCTTAGACCCCTGGGTCATCCGTTGGGAACAGGCCATGCAGAAAGCCCTGTTCCTGCCAGAAGAGAAGAAGCAGTATTTCCTGAAGTTCAACGTGAACGGCCTCATGCGCGGCGACTACGAAAGCCGCATGACGGGGTACAGCATCGGCCGGCAAAATGGCTGGCTGTCTGCCAACGATATTAGGGAGATGGAAGACATGAATCCCGTACCCGATGAGGAAGGCGGCAACCTGTACCTGGTAAACGGCAGCATGACCAAGCTCAAGGATGCCGGGGCCTTTGCACAGAAGGGAGAAACGAATGAAACATAAATTTTGGAGGTGGGTGACTAACGAAGCACCCGATGCCTTTGGCAGCGACCGGACGCTGTATCTTGATGGCCAGATTTCAGACGAAACCTGGTGGGGCGATGAAGTGACACCGAAGGATTTCAAGGATGAACTGAACGCAGGCAGTGGCGATATCACTCTCTGGATCAACAGTCCAGGCGGTGACTGCTTTGCGGCTGCTCAGATTTATAACATGCTCATGGAGTATCCGGGAAATGTCACTGTGAAGATTGATGGCCTGGCAGCTTCGGCGGCCTCGGTCATTGCCATGGCCGGCACGAAAGTCTGTATGTCGCCGGTGGCTATCCTGATGATTCATAATCCGGCTACCATGGCTTACGGGGATAAGGCGGAGATGGAAAAGACCATCGGCATGCTGAGCGAGGTCAAGGAAAGCATCATTAACGCCTATGAAATCAAGAGCGGCTTGGCCCGCACAAAGATTGCCCACATGATGGACAATGAAACCTGGCTTAACGCGAGAAAAGCCGTGGAGCTGGGCTTTGCCGATGAGATCCTCTTTGACCAGAAAGACGGAGAACAGCAGCCGGAAGCCATGCTGTACAGCCCGGTCACGGTGACGAATTCCTTTGTACAGAAACTGAAACCCAAGAAACCCTTACAGAAAGTGCCAGCCGCTGATTTGGAAAAGCGGCTGGCATTACTTATTCATTGATAGGAGGAAAACATAATGGACACGATTTTAGCACTGCGTGAAAAGAGAAAGAACCTCTGGGAATCCGCCAAGAATTTCCTGGATACAGTGCGGGATGAAAACGGCATGGTAGCCGCCGAAGACGCCGCCCGTTACGACAAGATGGAAGAAGATGTGGCGAATCTGGGCAAGGAAATTGACCGCCTGGAACGTCAGCAGCGTATGGATGCGGAAATGGCGAAGCCTACCACCGTTCCCATTACAGAACAGCCGGGGGTTCCCCAGACCGAAAATGAGAAGAAAGGCCGTGCATCCAACGCCTACAAGAAGGCCTTCTGGGACAGCATCCGGCATAAAAATTTCGTTGATGTGCAGAATGCCTTGAGCGTAGGTACCGATGCCGATGGCGGCTATCTGGTGCCGGATGAATTCGAGCATCAGCTCATTGACAAACTCCAGGAAGAAAATTTCTTCCGCAGCTTGGCAACGGTCATTCATACCAGCGGCGACCGCAAGATTCCCGTCGTGACAGGCCATGGGGAAGCCGCATGGATGGAAGAAAACGGCCTGTATCCGGACAGCCAGGATACCTTCGGCCAGCAGTCCATCGGGGCATACAAACTGGGGACGGCTATCCGTGTGTCGGAAGAACTCCTGAACGACAGTGTCTTTGACCTGGAAAGCTATATCGCCGGCGAATTTGCCCGACGTATCGGCACCAAGGAAGAAGAAGCCTTCCTCACAGGCGATGGGAAGAACAAGCCGACCGGCGTGTTCCCGTCTGCAGAAGTGGGTGTCACTACCAATGGAGCTTCCATCACGTTTGATGATGTCATAGATTTGTACCATTCTTTGCGCATCCCATACCGTCGCAAGGCTGTATGGCTTCTGAACGATTCTACTATCAAAGCACTGCGTAAAGTCAAGGACAACAACGGCAACTATATCTGGCAGCCGTCTGTTACGGCGGGGGCTCCGGATACCATCCTGAATCGTCCTTGCTACAGCACATCCTTTGCGCCGGAACTGGCGGCTGGCAATCGCCCGATTCTCTTTGGCGACTTCAGCTATTACTGGATTGCCGACAGGGAATCCCGCTCCTTCAAGCGCCTCAACGAACTGTATGCTGCTAACGGCCAGATTGGCTTCCTCGCCAGCCAGCGCGTCGATGGTATGCTGATGCTTCAGGAAGCGGTCAAGGCACTCGAAGTGAAAGCGAAGGCTTAAGCCATGCTGGTCAGCCTGGAAGAAGCCCGGGAATATCTGCGGATTGATGAGGATGACACATCGAATGACGATGTCATCCTGTCATCCCTGGAAACGGCCCAGGCCTTGTGCCTGGACCTGGCCCGCTGCGAGGAAGCGGATGCTGAAGAAAATCCGGTCGTATTCCACGAAGCCATCCTGTATGCCGCCGCCTTTTTGTATGAGCATCGGGAAGAAGCGGATTATTCCGGACTGCTGAAGATGCTGCGGTGGCTGCTGTTCGGTGTGCGGCGCAGCCGCTTTTGAAAAGAGGGATGATGCAATGCAGGTAGGAAAACTTAACAAGAGAGTGCAGATTATCAGCCAGAAAGCGCAGACTGATGATCTGGGGTTCGATATGTTACAAGATGTGGTTTATTGTACCTGTTGGGCATCCATTGAGCCTGCCCGTGGCAAGGTGTTCTATGAGATGGGGCGCAAGGCGGGTACGGAGTACAGCAAGATCACTATCCGCTGGCGTCCGGGCATTACCCATGACATGAAGGTGAAGTATCAGGATCATCTGTATGACATCGATACGATTGTAGATCCGTACATGCGCCATGAATCTCTGGAATTGTACTGTACGGAAGAAATCAGGGGGCAGGACAATGAGCAGGGGTGACCTGGATGTCAGGGGAATAGATGAATTGTCCGGCAAACTGCTCTCTGCCATCGAGGAATTTCCTGGGACCGCTGAAAAGGGGCTGGTAACGATTGGCAACAAACTGAAGAAGGAGTGTGTGAATCAGACTCCGGAAGGCAGTACGGGCAAGCTGAAGAAGGGCTGGAAGCACAAGATAACGGGCTATAACGGTTCGGAGCTGACCTATGAACTGACGAACAAGCACCCGGTCCATCACCTGCTGAATAACGGACATATCAAGAAAACGCCTGGTGGCAGGACTGCGGGTTATTATGAAGGCCAGCACTATACGGAGAAATCCGTTAAAGCCTTCGAAGCCCGGGAATTGCAGCCGAGCCTGGAGAAACTGGCGAAGAAGCTCTTGAAGAAAGCAGGCGGCACATGATCCATGACATTGACATCCTGCAGGCTATACAGCAGAAACTGAAGGAACGGTTCCCGTATCCCGTGTACCTGCAGGAAGTGAAGGAAGGGTTCCGTCCGCCAGCGTTTTTCCTGAAGACGATGACGGTGGCTTCGCCCCAGGGCCGCAAGGAAGTGTACCGGGATACGGATATGTACATCACCTATATACCGCAGAAGCAGACGGCCAGCACATCCATCTATGAAGTGCTGGCTGCTGCAGAAGACCTGTTCCGTGACGGGATTGCCGTCCAGGACAGGTTTTTTGCTGTCCGATCGATGAACGAGGAACTCATCGGGTCCGACAACGATGGCGGCCGGCTGACGCTGACCGTCCAGTACTACGATTCCGCCGATGAAACGGAAGCAGCCGAACGGATGAAAGTGCTGCATCAGCGGTATCGGGGAAAGGAGACAACGAAATATGAAAATGCCATCCATTAATGTCGTGTTCAAGGAAAAAGGCATCAGCGCCATCGAGCGCAGTGAGCGCGGCATTGTCCTCATGATCCTGAAGGAAGAAACACTGCCTTCGGTGACGGAAGTGACCCTGTACACGGCAGATGACATCCCCAAGGAGCTGTCTGACAGCAACCGGGAGCAGCTGGAACTGGCGCTCCGGGGCTATGTGAACAGCCCGAAGAAGGTCATCGCCGAAATCATCAGTAGTGAAGCCGAGGACTATACGGATATCCTGAAGGTCATCGAGAACAAGCGCTTCGATTACCTGGTCATTCCGGACATCGGAACGTCGCACATCGATACCATCGCCACCTGGGTCAAGGGGATGCGTACCAATAAAGACAAGATGATTAAGGCCGTGCTGCCAGACTGTACGGCAGATACGGAAGGCGTCATCAACTTCGTCAATAAGACCATCCGCACGAAGAGCAAGACCTATACGACGGCCCAGTACTGCAGCCGCATTGCCGGCATCATTGCCGGGACGCCCATGACGATTTCCTGCACCTACGCACCGCTGCCGGAAGTCATCGGCTGTGATGTCTGGACGAAAGAGGAAATGGACACTATGGCCGGGGCAGGAAATCTGTTCTTCTTCTTTGACGGCGAAAAGGTGAAACTGGCCCGGGGCATCAACTCCCTGGTGACCACCGTCCAGGACAAGGGGACGAGCTTCCAGAAAATCAAGCTCGTGGACCTGATGGATATGATGCACGACGATATCCGCACGACGGCCCAGGACCATTACCTTGGCAAGTATGCCAACAGCTATGCGAACCGCTGTCTGCTGGTGACGGCCATCCAGGGGTATCTCGACCAGCTGGCTCAGGAGGGGCTGCTGGAGCAGGACCAGAATACCGCCTATATCGATGTGGAATCCACCAAAATCTGGCTGGAATCCAACGGCAAATATACTAAAGCGGAACTGGCGGATATGTCTGAAATGGACATCAAGCTGGCCAATATCGGCAGTAATGTGTTCATCGCCGTCAAGGCATCGCTGCTGGATGCCATGGAAGATGTCACGATTACCATCAATATCTGAGGAGGTGAAGCCGGATGAACAGTATGGAAGCTAAACGGGTCATGAACGGTAAGTATGCTGACCTGTATATCGACGGCGACCTCATGGCCGAAGCAACGGCATTCAAGGCCGAGGTCACGCTGACCAAGGAAGAAGTAAAGATGCTCCGCCATGTGGGCAAGGGCTACAAGGTCACAGGCTACGACTGCAAAGGCCAGCTGAAGCTGCACAAGGTATCGAGCTACATGATCCGGAAGATGAACGACAACATCAAGGCGGGCAGGCAGACTGTCGTGACCATCGTTTCCGTCCTGGATGACAAGGATGCCATCGGCAGCGAGCGCATCGTCATCAAGGATGCGACCTTTGACAGCCTGATTCTGGCCGACTGGGAAGTGGACAAGATGGGTGAGGAAAGCTACAGCTTCACCTTCTCGGACTGGGACCTCTTGGATTTAGCATAAGGAGAACAAGCACATGAATATGGTAGACCGACTGTTGAAAGCAGATGTAGTGAACAAGCTGGCCGAACGGCCTGAAAAGAAAGTGAAGATGGAACGGCTCTCGAAGCTGTTCGGGTTCGATTTTGTCATCACGCTCCGGGCCATCGACCCGGAACGCTATGCGGATATCCAGAAGATGGCCGTGGACTTCACTAATGGCAGCGCCGATAACATCGATATTTATCAGATGCAGACCCAGACGCTCCTGGCAGGGATTGCAGACCCGGACCTCAAGAATAAGGACCTGCTGGAAAAATTCGGGGCCGTACTCCCTGGTGATATCATCCGCAAGCTCTTCCTGGCCGGAGAAATTGCCGACCTTACGGCACAGATTACGGAACTCAACGGCTATACGACCCAGGAAAAGGCGGACAAAGCCGTAAAAAACTGATCCGGACCGATGGCGAAGTGCAGGCGATGTATCTCCTGTTCCGGGAGCATCACCTGCTGCCGTCAGCGGTCATGAAACTAGGATACGGTGAACGGCAGGTGTTGTACGCTTTTGTTCGGTATGAGATGGAAGAACGCAATAAAAAAGTATCTTCAGCCTTATCGGATTAACTGCTGAAAATACGGCTATCTGGCATAAAGTCATAAGGTAGGCTCAATCCACTTAGATATTTCATAGACGAAGTCGCTTTTTTTCTTGCATTGTGGGTGGCCGACACGTAGTACATGAAAGGCTTGATTGCCCAGCGTGGAAATGGCTTCCTGCCAGGGCATTTTTCTTTTCCCAATATCTTTAAAACCGTTGTAATGAATATTATAACGGTCAAAGACGTTAGGGATGTAATCGTCATAATACCAAGATGTATAAAAAATGACATGAGTAGGATGTATTACCTTTAATTCCTGCTGAAGGACTTTTAGGTTTAGGATACAGTTGGATTTTACAAAATCTGAGGTAGTATCCTTTCCTCCGGAATTGTTGCATTTGACAATATTGGTAAATGCGATGTGTTCTATGGAATCGTCACCGAATATTCTCAGAGTGATAGCACGAGTATAGCTCCAGTATGGCCAGCTTTTGTTCCACAGAGATTCACGGGTATATTGAAAGGGATTGCGGAAGCCGTCTTCAATCGTGCCGGGATTGTTTCTGGCATTTTTACCGACAAATAGAATTCTCTTGGAAGTTTTATTAAAATCGGAACCTACGCACCAACAGCCAATCGGCAAGGATAAACGCTCTCTCTTATGACATTCTTCACAGATTTTGCAAGTTCCAAGCCCCATATGGTGATATCGTTCAGCTAATCTTTTTTCTGTTTCATTGAAATAGCGCATTGGAATTCCTCCGTAAAGATAGATTTCTTTTATCTTACTATATTTTTATAGCTGTAACAACATTGAGAGGTGATATCTATTGGCCAATAACGTCATCGATGCTGCTATCCGTTTGCGGGATTTGTTCACGCCGACGGTGCGGAGCGTCAATGCCAGCCTGGGGACCATGAAGGCCCAGATGGCGGCGGCGAAACAATCGGTCAGCGGCCTGTCGGACAAGCTGACGGAGCATGAGCGCATCCAGAAACGGACGGCAAAGAGCATCGAGCAGACGGGAAGCAAGATTTCCGGTATGTCAGACAAGATGGCCCTGCTGTCGGCACCTATCCTGGCGGCTGCGACGGCAGGCTTCAAGCTGCACAGCGACTTTGCGGGTGGCATCGCCAAAATTTCGACTCTGGTGGATACGACGGTCGTTTCCATGCAGAAGGTCAGTGATGAAATCCGTGCTGTCAGCGATGAGACCGGGGCAGGCGTTGCCGACCTTTCCGAATCGGTCTACCAGGCCATCTCGGCGGGTGTTGATGCCGGCCATGCTGTAGGCTTTGTCAAGGATATGACCATCGCCGCCAAGGCCGGGTTCACAGATACGACAACTGCCGTAAACGGCGTCACGACCGTCCTCAATGCCTATGGTAAATCGGCAGAAGAGGCCACGGCGGTGACGGACCAGATGCTCCTGGCACAGAACTTCGGCAAGACATCCTTTGGCGAGATGGCCCAGTCCATGGGCAACGTCATCCCCATTGCGGCACAGCTCAATGTCAGCACCCAGGAACTGTTCGGTTCCATCGCCGTCCTGACCAAGAACGGTATCCGGACCAGCGAGGCCATTACAGGACTCAAGGCGGCCTACAGCAACATTCTGAAGCCGTCTTCTGAAGCGGCGAAACTGGCTCAGTCCCTTGGTCTTGAGTTCAACGCGGCTCATTTGCAGAGCGTAGGATGGGTGAAGTTCCTGGGCGAAGTGAAGCGGGCCACGGACGGTGATGCCGAACAGATGGCCCAGCTCTTTGGTTCTGTCGAGGGCCTGAACAGCATCCTGGTCCTGACGGGCAAGGGAGCCGGGGATTTCGATAAGGTCATGGACCAGATGGCCCAGTCTGCCGGCATGACCCGGGAAGCCTATGAGAAGATGCTGACCCCGTCGGAGCAGATGCAGATTGCTATGAACCAGCTGAAGAATGCCGGGATGGACCTGGCTGTTTCCTTTACCCCTTATTTCAAGACCATGTCCCTGCGGGTGAAGGAACTGGCGGCCTGGTTCCGGTCGCTGACGCCGGAGCAGAAGACGCTGATCGGCCAGGTGGCTTTCGGCATCGTGACCTTCCAGCTCTTCGGTTCCACCCTGGGACGGGTGCTGACGATAGGCGGACGGGCCTTTGGGACGTTCAGCTCCATCGCCGCGGGCATCAGCAAGGCCGGGAGCGTATCGAAGTATCTGGCTGCCCAGTTCAAGGGCCTCATCACGGTGGCAAGAGGCATCGCCATCGTTGCCAAAGGCATGGGCAGTACGTTACTGACAGTGGGCAGGCTGATGATTACGGTCATCCGGGCAGTCGGCGCAGCAGCGATGGCCAATCCCATCCTGATTGTCATCGCTGCCGTCATCGCAGGGCTGTATCTCCTCTGGAGCAACTGGGATACGGTTTCGCAGTATATCGAACAGGCCATCCAGGCGGTGTCGGATGCTGTGGATGCCGGGATGCAATGGATTGCTTCGGCCTGGGACGGAGCCATGAACGGCATCAGCGAGACGGCTTCCAGCATCTGGGAGAGCATCAAGGATACTTTCCGGAGCGGCGTGAACTGGGTCATCGACCAGGTGAACGGACTCATTGCCAGCGTCAACGGTCTGTCCATTGACATCCCGTCTCTGACAGGCGGGGCGCCGACTCATGTGGGATTCAATATTGAACCCATCAGTCATTTTGCCGGAGGCGTCGAGAACTTTGGCGGTGGTTTTGCGGTCATCAACGAAGATCGCCGGGGCGAGCTGGTCCACCTGCCAAACGGCAGTACCGTGGTCCCGCATGATGAAAGCATCCGGCAGGCTATGAACGCAGGCAGCCACGCCATCACTATCCGCATCGACACGATGAACGTCCGCAGCGAGCAGGACATCGATGCCGTAGCCGACAAGCTGGTGGAAAAGATCCGGCTGTACGGCATGAACCGCATGAAAGGAGCTACCATCTGATGGCCTCATTATTAGAATCCATCCTGAATGCCATCGGGCAGGCGTCACAGGATCTGACGATTTCCCTGGCTGCGGGCAGCTCTGTCGTGACCTTTCCCGTGCTGCCTTCGGAACTGATGGTTTCCGTCAATACGAATCATGGCACGGTGAATATCAACAACTACGGGGAGTATCTCATGAAAGGCAGGACCGGGCTGAAGTCCCTGACGCTGGCGGGATTTTTCCCCGCCCAGGATTATCCCTTTGCCAAGATGATGATGTCGCCTTATACCTATATCGCCGAACTGGAAGCCATGCGTACAGGCGGCGAGGTCTGCCAGCTCACGGTATCGGACACGCCCATCTCCATGCCCTGTCTGATCAGCTCCTTCAAGTTCGGGGAAAAGGACGGCAGCGGCGATGTGTATTATGAACTGGTGCTGACGGAATACCGCTATGTCACAGCGGCGGAAACTGGGAAAACGGACCCGGCAACGGGGCTGAAGAAACGCCCTGAGTCGTTCTGGCAGAAGATGAAGAAGAATATCACCTATTATCCAGGCGACAGCATCGGCAATGTCGTGGGCCGGGCTATCGGGAAATCGGTCACGATCAATAAGAAGCAGTTCTCCAAGTTCCAGGTCTACCGCAGCATCATCCGAAACGGCGGGCTGAAGACGGGTGACATCATCCGGCTGACCACGATGAATTTGAAAAGGAATGATGAGAATGTTCCAGTTAGCAAAAATTAATAAACAAGCAGCAGAATCGGCTGTACAGAACACGGAAGTTAATCAGGCAGACAAGCCCCAAAACACGGACTTGTCTGCCTATGTACTTTCTTATACCTGGTCGGGAGATGTGGAACAGGCTGGGCGCAAGCTGGAATTCGACCTGGCCTATACCACGAAGGACAAGGACTGGACGAATGCCGTCCTGGAACTGGGGGACGAGGTGTGTTTCTCCTATACCGATGATGTTACGCAAGAGACGTTTCCTGTTTTCCAGGGACGCGTCTTTTCCCGGAGCCGGGACAGCGAGTCCTATGCCATGCGCTTTGTGGCCTTCGACAGCGTTATTTATCTGGCCAAATCCCGTATTACCCGGAAATACGCCAATGTGACCGTGGCTGATGCCATCCGGCAGACTATCCATGACTTTAATATCGAGGCGGGGACGATGCCGGACCTTTCTGTGGTGTGCAGTTTCATCGCCGACGACATCTCAGCGACCGATGCCATCAAGCAGGCGTTATCCTACCAGTCTACACAGGATGGCAAGGGCTACCACATCTACATGACGGACGGGAAGCTGAATGTGGTCTGTACCAATGACCAGGTGGTGGAGAATTTTCTCATCAGCGATGAAACGAATCTGACCGGGGCGTCTGTATCCGAGTCCATCGAGGACATGGTGTCGAAGGTGGTGGTCGTAGACAGCGCCGGACAGACGAAAGGGGAAATGCCGAATACCACAGATATTGAAAAATTCGGTATCATCCAGGCCATCTGCAAGGCAGACCCCAAGCAGGATGATGCCAGCCAGGCGCGGGCCATGCTGAAGACGGTGGCTCATGATATGTCCGTCCATGCCCTCGGCCATATCCAGTGCATCGCCGGATTTTCCGTGGACATCCAGGAAGAACAGCTCAAAGGGCGGTTCTTCATCAAGTCGGACAGCCATCGGATTGAGGGGAACAAGCACACGATGGATTTGCATTTAGTCTTTAACAAACTACTGGACGAGCAGAAGCAGGAACTCGATAGCGCGTCTTACAATGCTAATCCCGATTATGTGCCGCCTGCCACAAATTCTTCAGGAAGTCATGGTGGGGTATCAATAAGCGGGAACGCTGCCGGTGGCGATGTGGTGGATTCCTGTATGGAAGGTTTTGATGGCACTGTGTCGCCGTATGGTTCTGAGGGCTGCGTAGATCGGGCGACAATTGCCGCAGCCGGGTATTCGCCCTTTGCCGCCCAGGAATATAACAGCAATGTCAAAGGATGTGACCAGCTCCGGGCTGATGCCGAAGCACAGGGATTGGCGATTCCTTATGACCCGTCGCAGCTGGAGAAAGGCGACATCATCATGTACAATCGCTACAGCAAGCCCGACCCGAACTGGCATGTCGTGGTCTATGACGGCGACGGTGGCTGCTGGGGCAACAGCTCCAATGTCTATGGCTGTTTCCACCATTATGAAGGTAGCATCGATATGGGGAGCGACTACTATCCGGCGACTATTATCAAGACATCCAGGGGGTGACGGGGATGCAGAAAAATCCATATATCAGCCTGTTGAATTTGATGGAACAGATTTCCAAGAGCAGCAACAGCCCGTCCATCCAGATTGGCGAAATCCTTCAGTCTCCGCCGGACATCAAGGTGAAATACAACGGCATCGTCCTGACGAAAGAGGAACTGTGGATTTCCCATTACCTTCTGGCAGGCTATGGGAGAACGGCTGAAGGCCATCTGGTATCGGCTACCCAGAACCGGGCAGGCGGCAGCGGGGACGCGGCTTACCAGTCGCATAATCATGAGATTGACAATGACTATACTGATTCGGTGGTTACCACGGATACCCTGAAGCCCGGCATGAAGGTCGCCATTATGCCCATGCTGGTGAACGGGAAAATTCAGCAGTATATGATTTTAGACGAGATTGTGAGGTTGGATGGCTATGGCTAATCCTTTTGTGGCAATGGCATCCGGAGAGAATGCCACTGCCAGAGAAACATTGCCGCTCCTTGCGGAATACGGCTATGACTTCGAGAAGCACCGTTTCCGCTATGACGAGAACGGGAACAACATTACCGTGACGGAAGACGAAGCCCTCAAGGTGTGGATTTATAAAGCTCTGATGACCGAGCGGTACCGGTATCTGGCCTATCACGATGAGTACGGTATTACCATCGAGCCGTACCAGGGGACGATGCCCAACAACATCTATACGGCAGACCAGATCCGCCAGAACATCCGGGAGGGCCTTTCCATCAACCCTTATATTGCCCGGATCAACCGGGTGGATGTGGAAAAGCGAGAGAAAGATGATTTGTTCATTGTAGTGGATGTGACATCCATTTACAGCGATGAAAGCATCACGATTACCGCAGAAAGGAGCCTTGCATGAGCAATTTGTTTGATGCCCAGACAAAAGACCAGATTGAGAACCGTATGGTGCAGACCTTGCACACGCTGACCGATACGGACAAGACGGCCATCGAGGGTTCGTTTGCCCGGGACATGATTGATACCAATGCCGTGGAATTCGAGAACAGCTATGCCGAGATGGCCATGCTGCGGGACGCGGCTTTTGCCGAAACGGCCTGGGGTGACTATCTGACGCTCCGGGCGGAGGAATTCGGCATCCAGCGGAAACAGGCGGTGCAGGCCAATGGCAAAGTGACGGTCACCGGGCAGTCCGGAGCCTATATCATCCGCGGCAGCTTGTTCCAGACGAAGGACGGGCTGCGGTTCTACACGACAGAATCCGCTACGATTCCATCTGACGGAACCGAAGCAAGCATTGCTGTCCAGGCCGCAGATACAGGGGGAAAAGGGAATGTGGCACCGGGGACGATTACGGAAATCCCTTATTCCATCCCCAACGTGTACAGCGTAATAAACCCGGAGAAATGCACGGACGGGGCTGATGAGGAAACGGATGCGGCCCTTCTGGCACGGCTCCTGTTCCGGGTCCGCCAGCCCATCACGTCCGGCAACGCCAACCATTACCGTTCCTGGGCCATGTCCGTGGACGGGGTGGGGAACTGCAAGGTCATCCCGCTGTGGAATGGGAACGGCACGGTGAAAGTCATCATCGTGACGGCGGAGAATGAATCGGCATCGGATGAGCTAATTCAGAAAGTAGCCCGGTATATTGAATCCCAGCGCCCTATCGGGGCTACCGTGACCGTGGTGTCTCCGGCACCCGTTTCTGTAGATATTACGGCTGAGGTGTATGGAACGGCGAATGCAGAAGCCGTGACTGAAACTGTATCCAACTATTTCAAGAATACGGGCTTCAGCTTGTCTTATGTCAGCCTGGCCCAGATTGGCCGGCTCATCCTGGGCGTAAACGGGATTACAGATTATCGGAACTTGAAACTTAACGGAAAGGCCGACAACATCAGCCTGACCAATGAACAGATTCCGGTAGCCGGAAAGGTGGTGCTGAACCTTGTCAGCGAATGAGTGGATGCGCCAAAGTGAAGTCAATGTACTGGACTATCTGCCCCGTTTTCTGGCGAAAGATCCGATGTTCAAAAAGGCAGCGGATACCTGCAGCACAGAGCATAACCGTTTGCGGTTGGCCCTGCAGGATTTGGCAGATAACTTCTTCGTGAACACGGCTACCTGGGCGCTGCCGCTTTATGAATCATTTTTGGGAATAAAGCGGAGTGAAGAAGACACAGATGAATTCCGCAGGCAGCGGATTCTCTTTAAGTTGCAGCATGTAGATGTGTCCACGGTGGATTTCCTGAACTCCATCATCAATCTGTACAGTGTGGGGCATATCGAAGAAGTGAATGAAGAATATTATTTCAAGGTGTACTGCATTATGAATGACGAGGATACGGAAACGCTGCAGAAACTGATTGACCAGCTTGATATCTATAAGCCGGCGCATCTGGGCTATGCTATCTACCTGGGATATTCCTGGAACGGGAAGATTCATTGGAATGGTGAAGCCACGTTCTCGACGGCGACCATCGTATCCGGGAAAGGAGTAAAGGCAAGTGGCTGAATATATCAAAGAGAAGTGGTCAGCAGATTTTCCGGACCGTGCCGGACAGGAAGTCCGCCCGACCGAAGCGGTGGACAATACCCTGGATTATGATGTGCTGTTTCCGCAGTATCTTTCAGAAGACCCTGTGGTATTCAACCAGCAGAACAAGACGGTGTCCCAGCTGGTCAGCAATGACGCACGGCTCTATGAACGGATTTCCGCTACGGCAGCTGACATCAATGCCCATCTGACCGATGCCAAGGCCCATGCCAGTGGCATCAGCGGCAATGCGGCCAGTGCTTCGAAATTGCAGACGGGCCGGAAGATTCACCGGGTGCTGTTTGATGGCACAAAAGATATTACCCTGCCGGATTTCAGCGGCTGCGGTGAAAAGACAGCAGGCCAGAGCGGCATGGTCCCGTCACCGGCTGCGGGGAAGCTGAATACGGTCCTGCATAGCAACGGCAGCTGGGGTAAGGTCACTTATGCGGATATGGACGAAGAGGCTGTGGCAAAGATCCAGGCTTGTCCGTTCCCTGTCAATGCCATCTACATTTCTACGGACGGGAAGAATCCCGCAACGTATTGGCCGGGTACGACCTGGGTGGCCTTTGCCATGGGGCGGTGCCTGATCGGGGCCGGGGCAGCAGACAGCGGGACCATGTACAAGGCCGGGGACAAGCTGGGCGAAGAGAAGCACACCAATACCCTGGCGGAAATACCGATTCACAAGCATAGTGGTTCAACGGCTAAAAGTGGTGGACATAATCATAACCGAGGGGACATGGAAATATGGGGGAACTTTGGGGGAGATGACGCCGTGCGTGGCCAACAGGGGTTACCTGCGCCGGGGGGCTCCTTTTATCCAGGCGGAATTGCCAGATATGATGCTAAATCTGGATATGAGGGTGATGAAGATGGCGTAGTCGTAGAATTTCGTGCTTCCCGCACCTGGTCAGGGAATACGTCATGGAATGGAGAACATGCGCATACCTTTGATACAGGAAATGCTGGGGGCGGTACAGCCCACAACAATATGCAGCCGTCCATTGTCGTGTACATGTTTCAGCGGACGGGATAGGAGGTGAGAAATATGGCTGAATGGTTACAGATGGCCGCATCTCTGGTATCGGTCCTGATGCTCTGCGGCGTTATCTTCAATTTCAGCGTCATCAAACCCTTAAATCAATCAGTACGGAGCCTGCAGGAGTGCATTGATCATCTGCGCAGGCAACTATCCGATACGGAATCCAAACGACAGCAGATGGCAGAGCGGTTGTCCCGGGTGGAAGAAGCTACGGGGCACGTGCAGCATCGCCTGGATGTGATTGAGCAACGGCAGAATGAGTAGGAGGTGATAGAATGGGTTTTTCGGTCATTCGAAACCGGCTCTTTTTGACAAGAGGGGATTCTGCTGAAATCACGCTGATTATTCGGGACCGGGTGACAGGTGCCATCTTTATCCCAGGTCCGGATGATCAGCTTACTTTTACCGTTAAGCGGGAGCTTTCAGATGAAAAGACAGTGATAGAAAAGCATCTGGATAGTGGTATTCTGCGCCGAGAAAATGACTGTGTTCTGATCCTGATACCAGAAGATACAGCACAGCTTCCATTTGGAACCTATTGGTATGATGTGGAATTGGTGCTGGACTCTGGGTATACAGACACAATCATTCCACCCAGTCCGTTTATTATAACGGGAGAGGTAACAACCCATGGATAAGTATAAAGGCACTGTAAAGGGAATAAATACTCTGCAAGGGATTCTATCCGTGCCGGTGGTACCTTCCAGAAATTATCAAAAAAAAGTGGTCATTCCTAATAAAGAGAAACAAATCATCCGACCAGATGCGGGCTACGATGCCTTGCAGCGGGTTACGGTAGCTGCCATTCCGTCGAACTATGGCAGAATTAGCTTCAATGGATATGAGTTAAAGGTTGAGTAAAGGAGAATAACATCATGGCGAAAAATGTAAAAATCAATTCCGTAGTGTATGCAGAAGTCCCTCAAGTTTCGATTCCACTAGCAGAAGGAGAGGGAGCCGCCACTTTTTATGATACAACGGGGGCGACTGCAGTATCTGTGGATATCCTGAATGGGAAAACTGCATTCTTGGGAACCGGTTCAGTGACAGGCTCTATGCCAGATAATGGGGCTGTCAGTGGCAGTATTGGCAAGGTGGACGGTTCGTATACTATCCCGGCAGGCTACCATAATGGCAAAGGCGCAGTTACCATCACGAACGAGGAACAAGCCAAGCTGGTCGCGGATAACATCAAGGCAGGTGTGACGATTCTGGGAGTAGCTGGCAAGGCTAGTGTGGTGGATACGGCAGATGCTACCGCAGCTGCGAGTACTATTGTGTCGGGTAAAACCGCCTATATTAACGGAGCGAAAGTGACAGGTTCCTTGACCTCTGTAGCAGTATCCCAGGATAGTCTGACCAAAGTGCTGACCATTGAATAGGAGGACTGAGCCATGAAGGTGGATGTTAAGATTGCGGGAGCTAATTACACGGAAGTTCCATCCATATTATTACCCCTTACAGTGGGAGGCAAAGCAAGGTTTTGCGAAGTGTCCGATACGACAGCTGAAATTGGAGATGTTGCTCGGGGAAAAAAGTTCTATACGGCCGATGGGGAACTGGTGGAAGGGACAGCGAACGTATCTGTTGGTGTGGATACTCGGAAGAAAATAACCCTGGTGCAAAAGGACCATCAAAAAATTACGATTACCTGCAATCATCCAGAGTTATCGATGCAATATGATACGGATAGAAATGCCGTGTATGCTACAGAATATCAAAATATGCTCGATATTACCCTAAAAGCAGACAATGATTATTACGTCGGGAAAATCACAGTTAATGGTAAAGAACAGGGCACTGTCAGTTCGAATCATCAATATGCTTCTGCGTCTATGCCGATTAGTGATGGCATGATTGTCAGTGCCACGGATGCAGTTTTGATTCCCACCAGTCCCTTTACGACTGTGAACCTTACACTGCAAGGACAAGGCTCACAGTTCCTTTTAGGAAGTCTGCTGATGACCTTAGCGCAGAGTCCGGACAGTCCTAAGATAGAAGGGATTGTTGTTGCCGAGGATGCGGATAATAAAGGGATGATATTCCTGGTAAAAGAAGAACAGCGCTATGCTGCCTGTAAGGCTGAAGTCACAACGGGAACGGGGATCAAGGAAATCATAGACTTGACATATAATATAGACACAGATTTAGGGGCAACAATGTCTGGGAAAATTTCTGATACTTTATACACTTATTTAAAAGAGCGTTCGGAATCGAATGCAGAAGTGACACTACAGATTAAGGTGGTAGCGTAAGTATGTTTGAAAAAGTGAATATCCCTGATTGCATAGTCGTCATCGGGCTGGTCATGGCACTGATCTTGGCGATTTTTTATGCCCTCAACGAGCTGGCCATGTCCATCGCTTCTGGCTTGCTCGGTTACATCGGCGGGACCGTGAAAACCGCTGTTCATCAGAAAGGAGAAGAAAAGCAATGAAAGTATTCCTGAATCCCGGTCATGCGCCGAACGGGCATCCCGACCCAGGTGCCGTCAATGAAGAAACGGGCCTACGTGAGAGTGATGTAGCATTGGCCGTTGGTAAATCCGCTGCAAGCTACCTGAATGCGGCAGGCGTAGAAACAGAACTGCTTCAATCTGACAGCCTGTATGAAATTTGTGAAACCGCCAATAGCAGTGATGCCGACATCTTCGTGTCCATCCACTGCAATGCCGCTGAAGCCGAAGAAGCCAACGGCACAGAAACCTGGGCCTGTGCCGGCAGTTACCGTGGTAGCATGCTGGCCAACTGCATCCAGAGTCAGCTAGTCGATGCCCTCGATACCACTGACCGTGGCGTGAAAATCGCCACGCCTGGTGTTAACGGACTCTACGTCCTCACAAACACGGACATGCCAGCCGTCCTAATCGAGCTGGCTTTCATCACCAATCCTGGTGATGGAGCAATACTGACCCATGACCAGGATGCCCTGGCCAGAGCGGTAGCCCGAGGCATCACCGATTACGAACAGCTGATTTTAGGAGGTAAATGACTATGAACCGTGAAGAAATCAAGAAAGCCGTCGCCGATACCGTTGTAGACTTTGCCAGGAGCGAAGCCGAAGCGGCTATCAAGTCCATCGACCTGGACGATGTACAGAAACTGGTGGAAGCGCAGATGAAGAACCTTACAGACCCGCTGGAAGCAGAAATCCAGACCACTACCAGCTGGTGGGTGAAGATTCGGAACAGGCTGTATATTACCTTAATGCAGCAGGCAGTCAAAGCTATTGTAGCTGATGTAAAACAGAAGATTGCATGAGAAAAGCCGGTATGGAACAATGAACAGATGTTCTATACCGGCTTTTTATGTTATAATAAAAAAATAAGAAATGTCGGCGTAGCTAAGTGGGAGGGGGCGCAACATGTGGAAAACACTTACGAAGAGTTAAATCAGATTGGATCTGAAGGCGGCAAAGTTCTAAAAGATGAAGAATATAAAGGGCAATGCCGTATTACCTTAGAACGATGCCCTCATTACGACGCTATCACTTGTGGCGTGTACGGCGAAATGGTCCACACTGCTTATGCTGATGTCAAAGAGTCCTCTTCTACGTATGAATTAATGAAGAAAGAATTGCAGAAGTTCATTGATGCAGATTTCGAGGATGAAGAGAAACGTAGTGAATTTTATGAAGTCTTTGTAAATCGGTTTTGAGATTCATTAGGAGATTTGATTACTGCTTGATATTGTTCGCTTAATGGTATAAAATTAGACATACGTATAATGTTTTGTTTGGAGAATAAAATGGAGTATATGACAATAAAAGAAGCCTCTGTCAAATGGGGAATTTCAGTTCGCCGTATACAGGTGCTTTGTAGTACTAGGAGAATTGATGGAGCTGAACGGTTTGGAAGGGTATGGGCTATACCTGTTTCTGCAGAAAAGCCAAATGACGCCAGAATTCATACGGGAAAATATATTAGGAAAAAGAAGTAAAAGCAACTATATTAAAGTTACTAGATTTTGGGATGGCTTATCGAATGAATTTTAGGAGGGCTTAAATGAGCTTAATGAATGAAAAAACTATCTGGGAAACTATGGGGAATGACGGATATCAGGTCGAACATTCTTTAAACTCTTTATATCGAAAGCAAACCGGTAGTTACTATACAGATTTAAAATTGACTTTTTCGATGATGAAAGAAATGATAGACAGTCTTTCCTCTGAAAAAAGGAAAACATTGTATAAGTGTACCTTTCTAGAACCATGTGTAGGAACGGGCAACTTTGTTTTTGCTTATCTACGGGTATGCAAAGAACTTGGGTATACGACTGAAGAGTATAAAATTTTGCTTAATAATATTTATATTTGTGATATTAATAATACAGCACTTGCAGTATATCGGAAAAATTTAACTCTTTATGCTCAACATTTATTTGGGATTGAACTGGACGATAAATACTTTGCATCGCATATTGGGTCTGGCTTACTTATAGATTTAGATGCAACTGTTATGCATTATATTCCAATAACAGAAGTTTTTCCTACGGACGTTGTGAAAGATGGATTTGATTTCGTTGTTACTAATCCACCATATAAAAACCTAAAGGCTGAAAAAAGTCATTATACTGATGCAGATGAATATGAAAGAGATAAGGCTAAATATTCTAAAATCAAAAAGATTGCTGAAAAACTTTTTCCCAATTCATCTGCAGGAACAATAAATATTTACAAACTTTTTGTGGAAGAAATTATACAGCGGTACCTAGCCCCTAAAGGTATCGGGTATCTTTTAATTCCAGCTTCGATTCTTTCTAACAAAACTTGTTCAAAATTACGAACACTTTTACTGAATACATCTTCACTAAAGGCGGTCAGGGTAATCTCTGAAGATAGTAATTTTGTAGATGCTTCACAAGCTTTATGTGCAATGTTATTTTATAAAGGTGAAAAAACAAAAGACATCTCTATTAACGGGTCATTCCACGGGGATGACGAATCTACTATTTGCATTGCAGCATCTGATGTAATTGATAAATCAGCAGACAACGCTATACTTATCTTGGAAAAGGAACAATACGCTCAACGAGATCAAATGCTTATACATCCTAAGATTGGAGAAATTAGTTACTTAAAAAATTTCCGTGGCGAATTAGATCTTACTCTCAATAAAGATTCAATTACTTCAAATAACACCGGTTATCAATTACTAAGAGGCCGAAATATCGGTTATTATTCTTTAGTTGATACTTCAAAAAAAGAATATGTTGATGTTGGTTTCATCGAAAAAACACCCAAATGTAAATATATCAAAAGTCCGCGTTTGGCTTGCCAACAGATTGTTAACATTGCTAAAGAACGAAGAGTAGCATTTTCTTTAGTTCCTGAAAATTATGTACTGGGTAATAGTTGCAATTTTATTTCTATTGAGCAAAACTCAGACGAAGTAGATATCTACTTTTTAATGGGGATTTTAAACTCACCTTTAATTAACTGGTATTTCAAGTTGACCAGTAGCAATAATCATATTAACAACTATGAAATTAATAATTTTCCGATACCAATTTCTTATAAGAACAAAAAAGCAATTTCCAATCTGGTCCGTCAACTATTAAGAACCAATAAGCCGGCATTACTGGATGAAATTGAGATTTTGGTACGGGAAGCGTATGGCTTACCAATGTTAAGAACAGAAACCGTCAAAACAGAGGACGAAAGTATAAAAGGTACTATTTTTACTAGCAAGAAAAAGTTACTTTCTCTGTTTGCCCATGATTTAGGAATATTGCTTCCTGGCATTACATATGAAACGTGTTCAAAACTCTTGACTTGTGAACTGAAATTAGATGATGTATTATCTAATACTTCACATACCACTTTTGATTTGAAAGTGGTCGCTGGAATTATCAAGAAGTATACAAAGTTAGCAAATGGACAAATTCTTAACCACACTACTTCTAAGTTAAGTGATTTGGATATGGAGATGATAAAGCCTGTACCGCAAGGTGGTAATTGGAAAAACATCCCAATGGAAACCGTAAAAAAGTCAAAGCGTTTATTGAAAATCACTCAGACTGGTGGCAGAACAACTTTATATGGGAGAATTGATTATTCGCTTCCTTCCTATACGATAACCACATATTTTAATAGACCTGGAAATGGAACCTATGTTCATCCAGTCCATAATCGAGTATTAAGCGTACGTGAAGCTGCACGGTTTCAAAGTTTTCCGGATTCATATTTTTTCTTGGGTAATAAAACAGATATGTTGAAGCAGGTTGGAAATGCGGTTCCAGTTTTATTAGCTTATAACATTGGCCGCTCTATTAAGGAAAAAACTGGATGCTCAACATCAGTCGATTTGTTTTCAGGTGCTGGAGGAATGACTTATGGGTTTAAACTTGCAGGCATACATGCTATGGTGGCAAATGATATCGTAGAACCTGCTTGTATAACTTTAAAAGTAAATAATCCTGAAATTCCGGTGATTTGTGGAGATATCACTGATGAAAGTATAAAACAACAACTTATCAAAAAGGGCATTGAGAGTAAAGCAGATATTATCTGTGGAGGGCCTCCGTGTCAAGGATTCTCTATGGCTGGGTGGCGAATGAAAGATGACCCTCGGAATCAATTATTTCGACATTTTGTCGATATTGTTTCAGGCGTAAATCCAAAGGTAATTGTATTTGAAAATGTTGAAGGTATTTTGAGTTATCAAGGGGGCAAAACCTATCAAGATATTATTATGCTCTTTTCGGAATTGGGCTATTATACAGAAGGCAGGAAACTTATGGCAAGTCACTATGCTGTTCCGCAACGGAGAAAAAGAGTTATCATTCTCTGTACGCGCAAAGACTTGGGGATAAAACCTGCTGATATTTTTCCCAATGAAGTTACACCTAATCCAAATCAACAAATTTCTGCTTATGAAACCATTTTCGATCTTGAAAAGGTCGAATGTTCCGAAACGGCTATGTACGACAGTGATTATACATCTAACATATTGCAATTTTTTAAAGATGAAATTTCGGCAGAAGAATACATTGCTCGTTCAATGGATGCTAAAGGTGACACTAATATGGACAATGACCTTAATGTTGATGATGGCAGTTACAACACAATCCCTTTGACTAAATCAAAGAAGATGGGAAAAAAGAAAATAGAAGCAGATATGCAATTATCATTATTTGATTTCATGTAAACAAAGTGAAGGCGAGTTAATTTAGAATCTTGTGTTAACTCGCCTTCACTTTGTTATAAACCTTTAATTGCGTTCTTTTCTATTTCTTCAATCAATTTAACGATTTCATTCTTAAGAAATTCAGAATATCCGTGCGCTTCAATTTCTGTGCAGATAGAGTGTAGCTGCTTCAATTGCGAAAATGATAAATTCGGTTCAAGATTTCGATTTTCTTTATTATTATAATCATAGACAGACTCTATGGCGACTCGTTTATAACGTTCAATTTCAGATTTACTTCTATCGGTAAAATGTCGGGGCTTAATTTCCGTAATTTCTCCATCCTTATTGAAAGAGTAAGAATTATTGAAGTAATGATATTTGGGTTCAAGAAAAGCATGCGTTAAAAACTCTTTACCGTAAATCGGACAGCTTTCTAGTATTGTTTTCAATATAAACATGAAATTTGCCATATTTTGCTTTAATGCATCTCTATATAGCACGGGAACTTTGTCAGGATGTGCTTTATAATTAAGCTCAATATGTTCCCAAATGAGTCGAGAATACCAAGACATAGGATAAATGCCCGTTTTATTTTCAGTCTTGATGATTTTTTCAATGTCTTCATATTGCAAACGATCTCTTTTGGTTGAATTATCATGGCTGGACATCGGTTGCAAATATCTGGGATCATGAACAAATCCAAGGGAAATTGGGCCAGTATGATCTGCTGAAGTGCCTTTAAAAAAATCACTGCCCATAAATTGATTTGCGGCACGTATATTCCCATCACTCCAGTACTCATAAGCACGTCTATCTTGTGTATAAGATTTCAGGTTTTCTTTTGAACGTCCTTTATCTTGAGTGGATCGACAGCATCTGTTATAGGTATGGAAACCATCAAAACGATCAGGGAAATTAGACATTGCACCAGGGCCTAAGCATTTTTTATTTCCTTTTCGACAAGCATATTCCAAGGCATTGATAACTTCATCCTTTGTTGCAGTGGACGGATTCAGTGGTAATTCTCCCTTTTGGATAAGAAAATTGGCAATATCTATTTTATTTATCCCCATCGCAATTAATGCATCCCATATGTTTTGAATATGGTCACAATCTGTGAAATTAGTACCAAACTTATTGTTTAGAGATTTTAAAAAGTTTGCATTAGGGTAATGATAGTACAATGACATTTCATTTCCACACGTTTGACAAACTTTCCATTTGGTGGGGTGAATGGCAAGCATGACATCAGCATAAACCCCAGGTTGAATAGGGATGCCCAATTCTTTGGCTTTTTCTTCACACCAAGCAATACGGGCTTTGCCTACTTCAGACTTGGCAGTTGCAATCCATGCATATGTTCCGTCAGCTTTTTTATCAATACGAAGTCCACGATAATTTGGATGATGAATAATCATGTCCATATACTCTAAAAATTTTGGATGCCACTTTCGTTCTTTCTTAGGCATTAAAATACAACCTCCTTAAATAAATGAAATTCTTCTTTCGTAAAGCCCATGTCCAAAGCTCGGTAAATGAATTTAGCCGCTACAGAAGAATAAGGTTTCCACTTCTTACATTTCTTTTCTATAGATGCTTTCGACACATCTTCTGTTTTGTAAAGCCATTTATAGCTTTGTAAAAAGGCAATGTCTTCGAATGGCAAGATGTCCTGTCTATCCAGAATGAAAATTAAATACATCTTTGCGGTCCAAGTACCAATGCTATGAAGATTGATTAATTCTTTTAGCGCAGCTGCATCTGTCCTATCAGGAAACTTCGTAAAATCGAGTTCTCCTGACAAGACGGCTAAAGCTGCGCCTTTTATATAGTTGGCCTTAGCAGTGGAAGTGCCGATTGCCTTGATTTCCTCAACGGAGAGTTTCTAAATAGCGTCCGGGGTTATCTGATCATCACACAATTTTTCAAGCCGCCCATAGATTTTGGCTCCGGCTTTTACTGACAGCATCTGCTCGATGATTTCATGGATTAGAAAAGGAAAGGGATTATCAGTGTGTGGTTCATAGGCAATCGGGCCAACCATGCTGATGACTTTTGCCAGTCGGTTATCTTTTTTGCATAAATATTGGACAGAAGGGCTGTCTTGATTCAAGGTGACGATAGCGGCCATAGAAGCTCCTTGTGTACACACCGTCTGTAAATTTCTAAGCCGTGGTGTGTTTATATTGAGTTTCTTTAATTATAACACACTGAAACGACAGCTACTATAGGTACAGCACAGCCGTACTTATTATTTAGTACGAGTAATGAAAAATCGGATGCTCACATGGGCATCCGTAATTTTTTCTTTTGAAGTACTTAACGATAGCTGTTCTGTCCTATTACTCCTGAAGACCAAAATTTCAGGAGGTGTCCATCATGACGGACGAACAGAAACAACAGATCATTGCCCTGCGCCGGGATGGGGCTGGGTATGGCAGGATAGCGGCTCGGCTCCAGATTTCCATCAATACGGTGAAGTCGTTCTGCCGGCGGCACAGCCTGGCAG
>ERZ791611.318-NODE-318-length-51559-cov-4.727322_pt1 | contig 51559 bp, 80 predicted proteins | sample MGYA00510275_ERZ791611 | MGnify/ENA primary metagenome ERZ791611 (study PRJEB30046, sample SAMN00791912) | human gut metagenome | study: EMG produced TPA metagenomics assembly of the A metagenome-wide association study of gut microbiota in type 2...
AGCCAGCAGGTGTTGTTCATAAAGGCGAGTTTGTCATGACGAAGGAGGCCACGAAGCGGATCGGAGTTGGAAACCTTTACAAAATGATGCGCGGTTATGCAAATGGCGGCGTTGTTGGCGGCACTTCATACACTGGCGGCGGCGTTTCATCAGGAGCAACAAACCTTAATATTGGTGGGATTAGCGTTGATATTAACAACGGAAACGATCCAAAAGGGTTGGAGACTGGCGTAAAAATGATTTTCACTGATATGATTAAGCGTTCCTGTACGCAGGGTGGGGAAGTTTACGAATTTGTTATGTCTAAGCGGGGGTGATAGTGAAACTTGAGCAATTCAAATGGTGCACGCAAACGCAAGGAGGCGGCGGCACTATGACCACATCAAATAACGACAGGGAAATCTCATTTGGTAATGGTTACGCGCAGGTTGCGTCAGGAGGGTTTAACACTGTACGCAGGGAGTTTTCCATTGTCTATGTGGGTAATGATTACCGAGATGTTGTTGACTTCCTGAATGGTCACAGGTTGAAGCCGTTTTTATGGTTTATGCCTGACGGTCAACCTGGGCTATTCAGGGTGAAATCTGGTAGCGTTGGATTGACTCCAATATCAGCAACCGTTCAGGAAGTGAAAGCAACATTTACTGAGCAATTTACATCAATGCAATAATTCAAGCCGCCTTTGTGCGGCTTTTTTATTGATGATACAATGCACGAAAGGAGGTGCAATTATGGCTAATGAAACAACAGGTCGCGCGGATCTTGAAAATTGTCTGCAAAGCCTTTACCCTGGCGAGATTATCACGCTAATTGAGATTGACGGTACAAAGTTTGGCGCAAACATTTACCGCATACACAATGAGAACATCTCATACACTGCGGAAGAATTATTACAGGCGCGTGAAACTGGAGTTCTTCCACCGAAAGAGATTACATTCCGTGGCGAGGTTTACGGCGCGCGCCCGTTCGGAATATCTGGAATCAACTTCACAAGCAACGGAAAGGCTGATAAGCCACAATTGATACTATCAAACCTTGATAGCCAGGTGAGCGCGATGATTCGCAACTTTAACGGCATGATGCAAGCTAAGGTTACAATCTGGATTACGCCAGCGGAATTAATGGGGAAAGATGGCAGCATTAAAGATGGAGCTTCAAGAAAGCTGGTTTACTACATTGAGCGCCCAAGCCATTACAATAGAATGATGGCGAAATTTGACCTGACATCGCCTTATGATATGGATGGAATAATGATTCCTCCGCGAATAACTCAAAGCGTTTGTTATTGGGCGCAGCGTGGATGGTATCGAAGCGGAAAAGGTTGCGGATACAATGGATCGCGAATGTTTGACAAAGACAACAATCCTGTAACCGATCCATCTCAAGACTTTTGCGCAGGAACTGTAACAGCGTGCAAACTTCGTTTTGGTTCAGATCATCAGCTTGATTTTGGCGGTGCGCCAGTGGCAAGCCTGTTAAGGAGAAACCAGTAATGATTAGTGCAAAGATAAAACTTGAAATAATGCAGCACGTAAAAGATGAATACCCGCGCGAGGCGTGCGGTGTTATCACTCAAAAATCACGCGTGCAAAAATACCACCGCATAACCAACGTGCATGATGATCCTGAAAACCATTTTGAGATGGACGCAATTGAATACGTTGAAGCGTGCGAAAGTGGCGAGCTTATTGCTGTTGTGCATAGCCACACTGGAGACGGGGCAAGTACAATTCCAAGCGCCCATGACACATGCATGTGTGATGAAATGGGTGTTTCATGGGTTATTGTGTCATGGCCAGAAGGTGATATGAGAATCATTGAGCCTGAATCTCGTCCTCTGATTGGTCGCCCGTGGTCGCTTGGGGCGTATGATTGCTGGGGGCTTATTATGGCATGGCACAAGCAACATGGCGTTATCCTGAATGATTTCAGGAAACCATATGAATGGTGGAAGCCTGAGCACGGCGAAAATCTTTACCAGGAAAATTATCTGAAAGAGGGTTTTGTTGAAACAGGAGAGCCGCCAAAACCTGGTGATATGGTTATCTTTCAGCTTTCCGCGCCAGTGTGGAATCATGCAGGCATTTATCTTGGCAACAATCAGTTGCTTCATCATGCATTTGGTAAGTTGTCAAGGGTTGATTTGTATTCTGGATGGTATCAGGAACATGCAAAAATGGTTTGTAGACATAAGGATCTGAAATATGACTTTGAAGGTAATTAAATTATCTGGATCTTTAGGCCGAAGATTTGGAGTATTTCATAAGCTGGCTGTTGATTCATACCCCGAAGCAATACGCGCACTATCTTCGCAGGTGGAAGGATTCAAGGACTACATGCAAAGCGAAGTAGGATCGCGAATGCGTTATGCTGTATTTGTTGACGGTAATAATGTAGGACAGCACGATGAAAAAGCGTGGCAATGCGCAAAGGAAGTGAGGATTATTCCAATCCCAACAGGTTCAAAGTCTGGCGGGTTGTTTCAGGTTGTTCTTGGCGCGGTTATTATGGCGACTGCATTTTTCACTGGCGGCTCCTCACTTGCTTTGATGGGCGCTTTTGCATCGTCTGCTTTCATGATGGGGGGTGCTATGGTGCTTGGCGGCGTAATGCAAATGATTTCACCGCAGCAAGGCGGATCAAGATTGTCCTCACAGTCAGCAGAAAACAAGCCGTCTTATGCTTTCGGTGGCGCTGTTAACACAACGGCAGCAGGATACCCAATACCATTGCCATATGGTCAAAGGACCGTAGGCGGAGCTATCTGGTCGGCTGGCAGCTATGCAGAGGATAAGGCTTAATATAAAAGAGTCGCGCGTTGCGCGGCTTTTTTTTTGCCCGTATAATTCAACAAATCAAATAGCACAAAAGGTGAAAAAGCATGGCTGAAAATATGATAACGGGCAGTAAGGGCGGATCATCAAAACCTTATGTTCCAAAAGAGATGGAAGATAACCTGATCTCAATCAACAAAATCAAAATCCTTCTTGCCGTTTCCGATGGCGAGTGCGATCCAGATTTTACACTTCGCGATCTGTATCTTGATGATGTTCCGGTAATTGCAGACGACGGAACTATTAACTACCAGGGTGTGAAAGCTGAATTTCGACCTGGAACGCAGACGCAAGATTACATCCAGGGGTTTACTGACACATCAAGCGAAGTGACGCTGGCGCGTGACATTACGACGACAAATCCTTATGTAATTTCCGTAACCAACAAAACATTATCGGCCATCAGAATCAAAATGCTAATGCCAACAGGCATTAAGCAAGAGGACAACGGCGATCTTGTCGGCGTTAAGGTTACTTATGCTGTTGATATGGCTGTTGACGGAGACTCTTACAAAGAAGTATTGCTAGACACTATCGAAGGTAAAACGCGTTCCGGTTACGACAGAAGCCGGAGGATTGACCTTCCGGCATTTAATGATCGCGTATTACTTAGGGTTAGAAGGGTGACGGCAGACAGCGCATCTTCTCGTGTTACTGATCTGATTAAGCTACAAAGTTACGCTGAGGTTATTGATGCAAAATTCCGTTATCCTCTGACTGGTCTTGTTTACGTTGAATTTGACAGCGAATTGTTTCCAAATCAGATCCCTAACATTTCAATCAAGAAGAAATGGAAGCTGATTAACGTTCCGAGTAACTACGATCCTGTTTTGAGAGAGTATCACGGTTCATGGGATGGCACGTTCAAGAAAGCGTGGTCGAATAATCCGGCGTGGGTGCTTTATGACATTATCACAAACCAGCGATATGGATTAGATCAGCGAGAACTTGGTGTGCAGGTTGATAAATGGAGTCTTTACGAAGCGGCGCAATACTGCGATCAGAAAGTTCCTGACGGGAAAGGCGGTACAGAGCCGCGTTATCTATGCGACGTTGTGATTCAAAGCCAGATTGAGGCTTATCAGCTTATTCGTGATATTTGCTCAATCTTCAGAGGCATGAGCTTTTGGAATGGAGAGAGCTTGTCAATCGTCATTGATAAGCCGCGCGATCCGTCGTACATCTTCACAAATGACAATGTTGTTGATGGTGATTTTCAGTACACAACAGCAAGTGAAAAGAGCATGTACACGCAGTGCAACGTGACGTTCGATGACGAACAAAACATGTATCAACAGGACGTAGAGGGTGTATTCGACACAGAGGCCGCATTGCGCTTTGGATACAATCCTACAAGCATAACTGCGATCGGATGTACACGCAGGAGTGAGGCTAATCGGCGCGGTCGATGGATACTAAAAACCAACTTGCGCAGCACTACGGTAAACTTTGCTACTGGACTGGAAGGCATGATCCCATCAATAGGTGATGTGATTGCTATTGCTGACAACTTTCACACCAGCAACCTTAAGTTAAACCTATCAGGGCGCGTGATGGAAGTTTCCGGCTTGCAGGTGTTCGTTCCGTTTAAGATTGACGCGCGACCAGGTGATTTCATTATCATCAACAAGCCGGACGGAAAGCCAGTTAAGCGCACAATCTCAAAAGTAAGCGGTGACGGAAAAACCATTGAACTAAACATTGGGTTTGGGTTTGAAGTTAAGCCGGATACAGTTTTTGCAATCGACCGCACTGATATTGCATTGCAGCAATACGTTGTAACGAGTATCGGCAAAGGTGATGATGATGATGAATTTACATACTCCATCACGGCTGTTGAATATGATCCGAACAAATATGACGAGATTGATTATGGAGTAAACATTGACGACAGGCCAACTTCAATTGTCCAGCCTGACACAATGGCAGCGCCTGAAAATGTGCAAATATCCTCATACTCGCGAATTGTCCAGGGTGCAAGCGTTGAAACAATGGTTGTGTCGTGGGATAAAGTACCTTACGCATCGCTGTATGAAATGCAATGGCGAAAAGGTGATGGCAACTGGCTGAATACACCACAGACCGCAAACAAAGAAATTGAGGTTGAAGGTATTTATTCAGGAAACTACCAGGTAAGGGTTAGATCTGTTTCCGCTTCAGGTTCCACATCTCCGTGGTCCAGAATTGTGACAGCATCACTGACTGGTAAGGTAGGAGAGCCAGGCGCGCCAGTTAATTTAACTGCATCCGACAATGAGGTGTTTGGCATTCGTGTTAAGTGGGGAATGCCTGAAGGGAGTGGAGACACTGCATACATTGAGCTTCATCAGTCGCCAGATGGAACAGCGGAAAACTCAAGCCTATTAACGCTGATCCCATATCCACAATATGAATACTGGCACGGGACGCTTCCGGCTGGTCATGTTGTCTGGTATAGGATCCGCAGCGTTGACAGAATCGGCAACGTTTCCAGCTGGACTGATTTTGTTAGAGGCATGGCTTCAGATGATGTTGAGGCTGTTTTAGGCGATATTCTTGATAAGATTTTTGATACCGAAGCAGGAAAGGATCTGAAAGAGAATGCCATTGATAGCGCAAACAAAATCAAGGATCAGGCACAAAGCATCATTCAAAACGCATTGGCGAATGATGCAGACGTTAGGATTATGAGGAAGGAAAACGGCAAGCGCAAAGCAGAATTTAGGCAGTCAATCCAATTGATCGCAAGTGAAACTGAAGCGCGCGTTACCGCAATGACGCAACTCAAGGCTGAGTTTGACGAGGAGATAACTAGCGAAGTAACGAGGCTTGATCAGGCAATTGCAACAGAATCAGAAACGCGAGCCACAGCCATTGAGGAATTGAAATCACAGATTGGTGATGATATTCAGGGGCAATTAACGCGGGTTGAGGAAGCGATTGCAAACGAAACAGAGGCGCGCGTTTCGGCTGATACAGCATTAACAGCGAAGTTTGGAGATGTTGAATCAGCGCTTACTGAAAAACTTGATTCATGGGCTGGCGTTAATGGCGTTGGTTCACAGTACGCAATGAAATTGGGATTGACCTACAACGGGCAGAAGTACAGCGCAGGCATGATCATGCAGTTGTCGCAATCTTCTCAAGGTTTGATCTCGCAAATCTTGTTTGATGCTAACAGGTTCGCGATCATGACAAGTTCGACTGGCGGAACGTTTACTTTGCCTTTTGTGGTCGAAAACAACCAAGTTTTCATTAACAGCCTGTTAGTGAAAAATGGTTCAATCACCAATGCGATGATCGGTAACTTCATCCAATCAAACAATTACGTTTGGAATCAAACAGGATGGAGGCTGGATAAAAACGGCACGTTTGAAAATTATGGTTCTACTCCTGGAGAGGGAGCCATGAAAATGACAAACGAAACGGTCAGCGTTAGGGATGCAAACGGCATTTTGCGTGTTCAGATTGGTAGGCTGACTGGTACGTGGTAAAATAAAAGCGGGGCATTTGCCCCGCATTTATGGAGGTTTAATAATGGCTGAATATGGTGTTTCAACGTGGGATGCTAACGGGAAGTATAACAACTACGGAATCAAGCCAGTTTCCGTTGTTGGTGTCATCAGTCTTGCAGCTGGTCAGACAAGCGGATCGTGGAGCTTTAGCATTCCAAGTGGTTTTAAGGTTGGGTATGTTGTTTCGCTTGATGAGGGTGCTAGAGGGGTTGGAAGGGAAATAGTAGCATCTGGAAACACAATAAGAATTAGTCCTACATCGTCAGTTGGTGCAAATAGATATTCTTCTTCAAAGTGCGAGTTAGTTGTTTTTCTTGAGAGGGCTTAAAATGGCTGAATATGGAGCAATGTTATCTTTATCAAATGGGAATCCATTTATCACACCAAAATCAACGCCATTTTGCTTATATGGCAAGTACACTTATTCATCTTCTGGCACTTCTGCCTATCATAGCGCAAGCGCAAATATACCATTAAATCAATCTTATCCATGTATGGCATTTATAAAAACAACAAACACACAGCAGCCAACTGCATTAATAGCTTACAGGAATGGTGGCAACATTTATGTAAACGGAGGCAATCCATACGGGCAATCATTTACAATGACTGTTTATATATTTGCCATATTCCCTCAAACTCTGCCAAAATATGGCATGGCTATATGGGATGCAAGCGGCAAGTTGGTTTTAACTAATGAAAGCAGGGTGCTAACAGACCTTGTGACAATTGGTGCTCCTGGTTCTTCAGGGGGAACTAATATAGATCAGACATTATCTGGTTCTTATGCCGTTTGCCCATCAAGGCTTGGTGCTGTTATAGGTATGGGTGCGTCTGACATATATACATCATGCAGGTATGATGGTTCAAGCACAAGGATAGGTGCGGCAAGGACAACTCCAGGAACAGGTTCTATAACAAATAACGGAAATTCAATAATTGCCATCAAGACTGATATTTACGACCAATAAAAAGGGGCTTTCGCCCCTTTATTTTTATTTACAGACTGCAATCAGCGTTTTTAAAGTTGTCAATGCTTACCCACTGAAAATTAAACGGATAGCCAGCCTTAACAAGAGTTCTGTCGCCAACTCGCTTTACTCCAAAAATAGCAACTGAATACTGCATTCCGCTATTTTCATAAATAGCCGTGCATTCACGTTTAGGCATATTTGCGCAACCAGTCAGGGCAATGGCTGCAATCAAAACGGCGATTAACTTTTTCATTTTTGTGTCTCCTTAGTTGTTGTTGGTTGCAACTATACACGATCTTGCGGTGGGCGTTTAGCAAAAAGTGCTATTCTCGTTCTTTTTGTTATCCGGTGTTCTCAAATCTGCGGAGTCTTAAATTTAGCTCAAAAAGTGAACAACAATAGAGCGCAATACATACAGATAAATATATACATACATATAAATCAATAAGTTAGTAGTATATATATTTATATTTGTTCTTTATTGTTATCTATGTTTTGTGTGATTTTGCGTATCCGGTGTTTTTTATGTGATTATGTATGTGTCAGTGGTTGTGTGTGTCTATATATCTATATTCGGCGCAAATTGAGGAACAAGAGAACAAAAAGACAACGCGGATATTTATCAATAACTTACATGTAAGTTTTGTTATCCAAGTTGGTGAGAACGTTGTTAGAACAGAAAAAACAAAATAACTATTGACTAAACGCATCAAATAGCTACAATGCAGACATACCAACCAATGAGGGCAAATCATGAATAAGTTTATGGCGTACACCAGCGAAGAAATGAGCAATGAGCTTTATCACGATCCAGAAGCGTGGACGGCTGATTATGTTAGCGGTTCAAGCCTGGCAGAGATTTACAGCACATGCCCGGCAGCGTGGAAGTTCAAGCCGCGTGACGATAAGAGCAAGGCGCTAGTTTTCGGTACGCAGTCGCATACCAACTTTGAAAGCAAGGAGCTTTTCGAAAAAACATATCGCCGTGCGCCATCGCCAGAAGACTTTAAGGATCTGATAACTAGTCAAACTGCGCTTGCCGCCAAACTGAAATCATTTGGCCTGAAAGGTACAACCGGAAAGACTTATCCAGACCTTATCAAAATGTTGGTTGACTGCGGAGAAGACCTTAACGTCATGTGGTTAATCGACATGATCGCAGAAAGTCAGGCCAGGGCCGATGGGGTTCAGTTAATCGAAGCTAAAGATTACGATGCGTGCGTGGCAATGCGCCAGGTTCTGGAATCAATACCGGAACATAACGCATGTATGAATAGCAAGACGGCACAACGTGAATTATCGTTGTTCGGTGAAATTAACGGCGTAAAAGTCAAAGTGCGATGCGATCACGTTGACGTAACAAAGAACGTCACCGCAACGCTGATTGATGGTTACGATGAAAAAGGTCAGCCGATTTGCCGCGATATTATTTATCCAGAGGCCATTGTGATCACAGACTACAAAACTACAATGAGCGCGAATCCGGCTGAGTTTATGCGCCTGGCTTACAATCACGGCTATTATCTGAAAATGGCGTTGCAATGTGATTTGTTCAGGAAAGCGTATCCAGAAGAAAAGCGACCTATAGTTGTGCGACTGTTAGCCCAAGAGAAGAAGGAGCCTTATTTGCCGTTGGCTTTCCGCATGAACAGCGAGCAATTGAAGATCGGGCGCATTCAGTACATGAGCGTAATTAACCAGTTTGCCATGTGCCAGCAACATGACGTTTGGCCTTCGTATTCAAACGGTGAGCCGGAGGTTTGCCTTGATACTCCTGATTGGGTGCGACGCCAGTTTAAGCAATATCTTATTTAAACAGCACAAATAGCTAAACAAATGAAAAATGCGGTGTTATAATTCACCGCGTAAGTTAACAATAAACGTAAGGAAATAAACATGGAAAACAAACAAGTGTCAGAGGTAGCAGTTCATATTAATAATTTTGCAACTGGCATGGCTATGTTGCTTCGTGACTTTGTGGCGCCGCTTGATCCAACGGCAGGCGCAGAAGAAATGGAGTACATCAGAAAAGTAATTGATGCAGTCGATAACGTCGTGCTTATTGCAACAATGAGCGAAGAAAACGAGGAAGCAATCAAGGCGGTAAAAGAAAGTTCTGATCGCATGATGGAAAATCTTATTAAATTACACACCGAAGAAGAAACAAAGCATTAACAGCAATAAGGCGGCGAAAGCCGCCATTAATTACGGGAATTAATCATGAAACTATCAGAGCAATTCGATAAGGTTTTACCAGCACTGCATAAGGCGCGTAGTTTGTTTGTAAAGGTGAAGAAGGATAAGCAAAACCAGCACCTTAAAAACCGTTACGCAACACTTGATGCCGTACTTGATGCAATCACTCCGGCATTGAATGATAACGGGCTAATGTTGATGCAGGATATGATTGAAAGCGAACAAACTAACCGCATCAAGGTTGAGACAACTGTTCTTCATGTTTCCGGTCAGTGGGTGAAATTTTACGCAGAGCTACCAATCGTTAAAAACGATCCTCAAGGTGTCGGATCTGCATTCACATACGCGCGTCGTTATGCAGCCGCCGCAGCATTTGGCTTAAGCCAGGCAGACGATGACGCACAGATTGCCGTTAAATCTGCAAACGACTGGAAGCGTGACATTGAGAAATGCGAAAGCGTAAACGAATTGCAAGAAGTGCTTAAATCAGCATGGAAGGCAAGCGATCCGGCAAGCAAACAGGTAATTAAAGAGCATTACGAGAAGCGCAAGGCAGAGCTTGAGATCGGCAAAGCACGAGGATTTAATCCAGCGCAACCAAAGCAAAATCTTGCCTCGCCAGAAGTTGACACAAAAAACGACGAGCAAGTAAAATCACAAAGTATCACTGATTTTGAATAATTGACATGGGGCGCTTGCGCCCCTTTCTTACAGGAGAATAAATAATGCATATTATTACTGGTGAGATCCGAAAAGAGCCGCGAGTAAAGCAAATGCCTAACGGCAGCACACTTTATGTGGTTGAACTTTCAGAGCGATACAAAGATAAAGATGGAAACTGGCAATATACAAACTACAGTTTCTTTTTTAATGCTAAAACAGAAGGCCTTAATGGTTGGTATGATGAGGCATTCCAGGTTGGCAAGGTTATTTCTGTATCTTGCGACACGCTGCGCATTGAAACGCGCGAATATAACGGAAAGATGTATTCAAGTTTAATGCCAGGAGGATTTGCAAATCTTATCTTCAGTCAGCGCGGGGAAAGCCAGCAACAATATCAGCAGCGAACGCAAGGAGGATGGGGGCAGCCACAACAACAGAATCAACCGCAACAACCGCAACAGCCAAGACAAAGCAATCAACCTCCTATGGACTTTGACGACGACATTCCTTTCTGATCAACAAAGGGGCATTACGCCCCTTTTTCACTTTCAGCAATCCCAAGCACGGCAATAACCTTAACAGCAATTCGCTTTGCAAGTTCAGTTTGATGAGCGTTAAGTTTTCCAGTGGTCATTATTGACAACATTCCGCTCATACTTCCAAGCCCGTTAAAATCTGACATTGCCGATTTCATGATTGATATTGGTGAGTGACCTTCATCAGCTATTGCGTGCGCTCTCTCTGACAGGTCTTTAACTACCTGATCAATTCCTTCACTTTTCGTCATTTGCTTTTCCTTCAGGAGTTGATTGCTGTTCTGGCATTACAGGCCACGGGCTAATTGATTCCCTTTCTGCTACTGGTTTTTCAGGTTCAATTCCTAAAAACTTTCCTACAAACTCACCAACAAAATTTGAGCTATCGCTTACATAAACATGCATCCTGTCTAGATCTGCAACCGTAACGCTATTTGGTGCGATCATGATCCTCTGTTGGTGAAAACCGATATACATCACATTAGCCGGACGCTCAAGAGTCCCCATATTTGGCGCAATTACGCCCATTATCCAACAATAATGAATGTTGCCATCAAGCGGCTCACATCCAGCGTTAAGCCAGTTTACTTTCTGGTGAGGAAACGCCATTGATGAATCAGTAGCATCACGCCGTAACGACCATTTAACGCCGCCAATCTCAATGATTTGTTTCGGCCTCATCCCGTTGAATTGAGTCACGCCAGCGCCATTTTGATTAATGTTTTGCATATCGGTTAACCTTTTTACATTGATTTCATTTTACGCAATGCGCAGATACAAGCGGCAGCAAGATCGGTTAATTCTTTCTCAATGCCATGATGCGAGCCATCTGCCTTTTCTGTCATTAGCTCTTTGTATTCCATTTCTACAATCGACATTAAGCCGCCTGGCTTGTCAATGTGCGCGTCCCAGGTCTTAGGATAGTGCTTAGTTCTTTCCATAACACTTCCCATAACTGAATCATGTTTGCTATCTCGCTCATAATCATCATCATGATCATCACTCCCGATTGAAACTCGCGGCAAATGAATGCACGGTATTTTATAGCCAGCATAACGGATCTTCATTATCTCGCCCTCTTGATGAAAAGCGCCCCGAAAGGCGCTTGATTTATTATCAGCCGCAACAGCCAGTCGGCGGAGTCGCCGGAGTAGGCAACTTGAAGTTTACCAGTTGCTCGACCTGGTTGATTTTGCAATTCAGTGCGGCGGTCTGGTTTGCCTGAGATAGAGCAAAACGCGCTTCCTGCAACTGAGCTTTCATATCGCAAATCAAAACAGCCTGAGAATCAGCAAACTGTTGACGAATCAGATCTCGCGTTGCGTTACCTTGTCGCTCAATGTTCAGGTTTGTCTCACAGCAACATCTCTCCGCTGCAATCTGTGCCTGATAGGAACGTTCAAGAGCATTAACATCAGCAGCATTAATCGCAGCAACCGTCTGGTTAGTACCGCTAACAATCGCGGTATTCAGTCCGGCGAAACCTTGCACCGATGCAAGCAGGTTTTGCGTATTCTGGCTGGTAATGCCGTTAAAGGTTGATGCTGCGGAGCGCTCAACGGCAAGGTTTGTGGAGTTTTGACCTTGCAGAGTTTGCAGCCCCAGGTTGTTTACTCCTGTCTGGATGTTATTAATACCATCAAGAACAGCGTTAGCACCGACAGCAACAGCCGCACCATCACCACCATAACTACCACGACCATTAAAGCCGTTACCAAACCATGACCCAATCAGGCCGCCAACAGCACCGCCAAGACCAGCCGCGCCAGCTTCGCCACCAAAACCACCACCAGTAGGGAGTAAAGTCATATCTGACATAGTAAATTCCTCTTTGACGTTAAAAAAATTAAAAAAAGTTTGCAACATTTATGTTACGACAAAGAGTATGCGCCCAATTACCAGGAATAGATATGAAACATTTGTAAGCGATATGTCAGAAAATGGCATAAAGACGAAAAAAGGCGCAGCCGTAGCCGCGCCTTGTGATTATTTTTTGTTAACTTTCCAGCGTTGTTGGCTTGTCGAGTAACGCCGCCACCGCCTCTTTGAGATCTGCAATTTCAGATTTAAGTGTTTCGATCTCCTCTTGTTGCTTGTCAACTTTTGCCTTTTGCTCTTTGAATGCGTTAACCAAAAGAGCCACAACTCCATTATAGTTAATTCCTTTGATTGACTCACCTTTTGGATCTAATCCCCCATCATTGTTTAAAGAGTGAACAGCTTCCGGCAAAACCCTTTCAACATCTTGAGCGATCAATCCAGCCTCAATGCTATAAACGCTGTTTTCATCTTCTATAAGATTATTGCGCTTGTAGTAAGTATAACCAGTTAGATAATCAATTTTGTCGGATGCCGTTTCAATCTCTTTTAGTTGCGCTTTCATCCTTATGTCTGACGTAGAAATCCATTGGCTACAAGTAGCATTTCCAGCGCTATTGAAAATGAATTCACCACCCTTTACATAAAGGTGAGTTTCAGCGCCGCCACCAGAAAAGTTAATGGCATCCATTCCAGCAATCCAATCATCACCCCAATGAACAACCTTGAATACGTTAAAGGCTGCGTCTTTTCCTGTAATCTCGCAAAGCAACCCACAACCACGATCACGCCAACCAGCAAAAGAGCCTCCACCAATTTGACCGGCAATCATGGCACTTCCACCACCTGACCTAACGCCAGCAACCCTAATTGCATTATCATCAACAGGATATATGGTTAAACGACCATCAAAACGAATGTTTTGAGGAGAAAATGATGCAACACTCCCACCATTACAAAAAACATGCAATATTCCGTCACCACCCCATTTAAAACCTGTATCATTATCTCCAATTGCTATTGAGTATTCACCAAGAGTATTTCCTTTTTCACCAGTAAGTTCAATTATGTTATCGCTTCTAAAAACTCTTTTCCAACCACGCCAGTTACCGTTATCGCAAACATTTTCCCATTTGTTACCAGAGTTAGTTGTTGCCGAAAGAAGACCATATAGCAATTTACTGTCATCACTAGTCTTTATGTGAACATGTAAATTATACATCCACCAAGCGGCGACTTCCGGATAACCTACAACGTCGCCACCAGAAGAATAATATCCGCCTTCTGGATTGTTTATAAAAAAACTGAGAATATCAGTCTTGTCAGCAAGTGAAACAGCCTTATTCCCAACAGCAGCATTAAGGTTCTTTCTTGCTCCAGCTTCACTATTAGATCCAGTACCTCCAGCATAAATTGAAAGAGGAATAAAACGTTGCAATGCGGTATCCCAGTAACCCCAACCATCGTTACGAACTGTAAGGTATTTGATCTTATCTGGCGACCGAATAAGCGTTTCACCATCGACCTGATTAAATCGGTCAACCTTCAATACTTCCCTTGCAAGGTCTTTATTTTCCAGATCATTAAGGTTTTGATCTTTATGCAGCAGATTTTCAGGATGTACCTGTTGCGCCCATTGGCGAGCTTCATCACGCGCAGTTTCAGCGCCATGCTTTGCAGTTTCAGCGGCGCTATTTGCAGATTGAGCGCCAGTCATGTATTGCTGGGCTGAATCCCTTGCTGAAATAGCTTCGTTTTTCAGTTGTTCAGTTGCAGCACGATCATTGGCTGTTTTCTCTGCATCACCTTTAACCTGATTAGCAAGATCTTGCAACTGTTTTAGGTCAAAGTTTTTGAAAAATTCAATAGCTTCCTCGATCTGAGTTTCTTTGCTTTGATAGTAACGCAGAGTTTCCGCAACATCTTGCGCCAGGCCGTCAACCGTGATTGAGTCATGCAGCAAAATAATGTAATTGCTTCGCCCAATTTCAGCGCCTCCAGTTGTGATGGCGCGGATTTGTGTATCGCTGATAACTTCACTGATCACAGCCGCTTGAAATGGCGCATCAATGAAAAAGATTGTTGCACCAGGGCGAATGAGCGTTAGTTGCTCTCGCCATTTCGTGTCGTATCCAGTAATATAACCTTGAGCGTCCATTGACGCTTGTCCGGTTCTGTAAATTGCCATGCGTTTTCTCCCATGTTGCATGTTAATGTCAATGAAGATAATAGCATTTGCTAAGGCAAAAAAAAACCCCGCAATGCGGGGTAAAAGTAGCAGTGACATTTAGAGAAGAGATTCAGGTTTGTAAACTTTCCTCTCTATCCCTTGCCTGTAATTATCATTAATCGGAATCATAATTTCAAGACCTCTTTCCTCAGCAGCAATGATTGCGTCACGGTCTGTACTCTTACAGACAACTCGCATTCTTCTGTTGCCTTTATACCTGTAAGCCACAATCTCAATGTTAGTTGCATCAAAACAGGACCAAACCTCTTGACCAGTTGCAAGATGGATGTGTTGCGCATCAATCCAGTCAACGCAAAGATAGATAGTCTTATCGGTGCTTCCTGTTCTCACTACCGACCCGCGCGTGTAGTCCTTTGCTAGAAAAGACTTTTTACCTTCTTCATCAATGAAAAGCACATTGCACATTTCATCATCAATTTCATCTGAATGTACCAGGTAACATGGTAACGCGTGAATGTATCGACCATCTTTTACGCCGCAATCATAATGACCATCTTCAGGCGGGTATATTCCTTCATATGTGCTTAACGGTGTGCGATCAAATTTCATTGTTTTTGACATAACGCGCTCGCAGCATTCATGACTTGCCTGTTTCCCAAACGAATAACCAGAATCACGAGATACTCGCTTATTTGCCTTGATCCTATAGTCCTGCGGAACTTTTCCAAGAAATCGGCCCAAAATATTTATCACTTCGCTGTAAGGTTCTCCGGTTAGCTTCATTATCCAACCAATTCCGGTATCATTACCGCACACGTTGCAGATCGCACCGCCATCGCCTTTTTTATCACCAAGTTTATCCGTCCATCTGAATCGATCCTTTCCGCCGCAGTGGGGGCAAGATTGATGCTTGCCGTTAAAAACTTCATTTGGAAGACCGCAAATACTTTGTAGCGCCTCACGCCACAATCCTTGCATATATGGGAGGACATCTTCCTTTTGATAAACCATAAAGTTTTCGTTATTCATATACACCTCAAACAAAAAAGCCTGACAGATGATAACATCATGCCAGGCATTGTTTTTAGCAATTAGTGCTTTCAGGTTTATACAGGAATCCGCCAGGTTCATAATCTGACATTCTTACCACTCGCAACATTTCACGCTTATCACATCTCTTTGTGAGCGGTTTGCCATTGGAATCAAATCGTAGATCTGGACGGCAGAATGAAGCGCGATAGCCTTGACAACCATATTTCTTGTAATCGTTATGCACCTTTTGAGCGCCAGCGGCTGAAATCATACCGCGAACACGCCACTGATTTACAGTTTGCTGGCTAACGTTAAGACGCTTTGCCATTGCTGACACGCTGCCGTAATACTCAATAAGAATGTCAAGCCGTGCTTTTAGTCCGGCGCGCACTTCATCTTTTAAAACATAGTATCCTGTAGGGCGCTTGCGCTTTTTCTTATCTTTACCCCGTCGAGTTCCGTTATTGCCATTGATTGTGCGTTTGTCAATCTTACCAGTTGATACTGCGATTCGCTGTTCTTTCATTATTCATTCTCCAATAGCATTTTTTGTTAAACGATGATTTAATGATTGTGTATTATACACGCCAAATGGCATTACTCAAAGGTTTTAGAATGATTCCAAACATTGAAAAGCAAATATCAGCACTTGGTGAAGCGGTAATTAAATCCATTCAGGAGCGATTCACTGTTGGCGATATTGTGCCTTACCCTTACCAGTGCGTTGCATACGCTGAGATCGCAAAGCGTATGAAAAATTATGAGCATCCATTCTTTGTTAAAGCGTCCGTATCGGCTGGCAAAACATTGATGTTTGCAATGGTTGCTCACCAGTGCCGGAAAATGGGATTGAAAATGATGGTCCTTGCTCGTCAGGCTGAGATTGTGGATCAGGATTCTGAAGAGATAACAAATCTTGGAGTGCCAAACTCCATCTATTGTGCAGGACTGAAGACAAAAAGCGCATACTTTCCGATCGTTGTTGGTTCTGAGGGAACTGTAGTTAATGGACTGTTTAAAGCGCTTGGCGACTATGTTCCGCACGTTATCGGGATTGATGAATGTCACCAGGTGGATTGGGAAGACCTTGCCGACGCAATAGAGAAAGACGAATCATTTTTACAAATGACGACAAAGAAAGGCGAAAAAGTACCAAATCCAGATTATGACATAACGAGCGATAACGAATGCGAAGAGTTCCTGATTGGTGAGGATGGCTTGCCAATGGAGGGAACAGGCCGCACACAATACACTGTAATTATCATGGAAATGATGCGCCGCTGCCGGAAAACATATGGTCATGAACTGCGCATATTTGGCATGACTGGATCGGAGTTTCGCGGCGTAGTCCCGATCCTGGTAGAAGACAAAAAACAGAAAGGATTCTGGCGCGAACAGGTTACTAATATTGACACCAACTACCTGATCAAATTCGGATCTGTTGTTCCAACTAATTTTGGCGACGTTGGCGATCTCGGTTATGACCTTTCAGAGTTTGAGGCATCCAGCGAGGATGGCGTTGCAGACTTTGACGCTAAAACGCTTCGTAGGATGGAACAAAAAATTCATGAAGAAGCGACCATGACAAAGCGCATCATGGCGAAAGTTCACGAGATCTGTAAAAACCGCAACGGCGTACTTGTGACATGTGCAGGAGAAAGGCATTGCAAAGAGGCAGCGGCAGCGTTGCCACCTGGAACGACTTACAGGATAATTACTGGTAAGACTGGCGACAATCAGCGCAAGGAGTGGTTAAGGGAAGCATACGAAGGGAAAGTAAAATACATCTTCCAGGTTCAGGCGCTAACAACTGGCGTTAACGTGCCGTTTTGGGATACGTCGGTTATATTGCGTAAGATTGGATCTCTTACGTTGCTGATTCAGCTTTTAGGACGCGGAATGCGACTTCTTAAGAAATGGCATAAGGAGCAAGGCTTCAAGAAAGATGATCACCTGGTTATGGATTTTTCAGGAACGATGGACGAGTTAGGTGAGCTTTATTTTGATCCGATACTGGAACAGGCGCAACATCAGAAGCGATTCAGGAACGGTAAAGATCCGAAGCCTTGTCCTGTTTGCGGAACTCTTAACAGCTATTATGCTCGTCGTTGTATGCACGTAGACGAAAACGGCAACAGATGTGAGTGGTTCTTTAAATTCAGGACATGTGATGATCAGATTGACCCACGCACTAAAAAGATTATTCAGCGCGGTTGTGGAACGAAAAATGATATTGCTGCCAGGGTATGCAGACATTGCGACATGTCATTGATTGACCCTAACGAGAAGTTAAGCGGAAAGCACTACACAAAAAACGACTGGTTCCAGGTGCAATCTTTCTCGGTTGACATGACGAAAAACCAGAAAGGGATAATATTTAATTATGAGCTTTCCGATGGCATAGACACTTTCAGGGCGAGAGAGATATTTTTCCCTGAATCTGAGAGCCAAATTTGCCGCGCAAAATGGCGAAGCGTTGCTCTTAAGCACATACCGGATCGCCGTGTTGCTGGCATGGTGGCGAGCTATCGTAACGCACGAAAAATAATGCAATATGTGAATCACATCATGCCACCATCGCGCGTGACTCACCGCAAGACTAGCAAGGGTGAAGATAATTTGTACAAGAAGGACTTTAATTATGGCAATGACTGATAAAGGCGATTATCTAGAGTTTTACGAAAGAGATCCGACGGATACGCTAAAGGAGGAATCACACCAGATCGGGGCGTTTCAATGGTTAACTTATGCTCATCCTGAATTTCTTGCCTGGCATACTAAAAATGAGGGCGACAAGGGGATCGCCACCGCAATGATGGATCAGCAAGCCGGACTTGTTAAGGGAGTAAGTGATTTTATCATCCTGATTGGATTGAAAGGCCGCTACCCTTTCGCGGCTATTGAGATGAAACGCGTCAATAAGTCTGGCAAGGGTAAGGCTTCACCAGTCAGCAAGGATCAAAAAGCCTTCTTGCGTCGTGTGCGTGAGCTTGGCGGATTCGCTGCCGTAACATACGGATATAAGCAATTCATGATCGCGGTAGAATACATGATGAAATAGCACTTTTTGTTAAAACAGGCGCGAAGGATTGCGCCATAATAACACCAGTTCAACAAGCAACAGGTAATTAAGAAATGAGTAAAGAAACTGAAGTGACATTTGAACAAATAGAAAGAGAAACATTCATTGGCAATGCTCTTGCTACTGGAGGACATTACCAGGCTGTTAAAACAAATCAATATTTCAAAGTGACTGGCAACCGCTATAACGGCAGCAATACGCCGGACATTGTGCGCGATTTGTGGTCTACTCCGTATGAGCTTGTCGCATGGATGGAAAGCGAATACGGTGATTATGACATCGACGCGGCGGCAAGCAAAGAAAATGCTGTATGTGAAAAATTCTACAGCAAGGAAACAAATTGCTTAAAGCGTTGGTGGGGTAGTAATAAGCATATATGGCTGAATCCACCGTACAGCAATATTACTCCATTTGTTAAGAAGGCGATTGAGCAAATGGAGCACAACAACCAGATCGACATTCTGTTACCTTGCGACACATCAACAGGATGGTTTTATGAGGCGCAACAGCACGCAGCGGAAATAATCTGGATCACTGGAGAAGTCTACCAGGAGGACGGAACAGAATATTCCCGCACCGGACGCCTGGCGTTCACTTCAGCGCTTACAGGTAAACCAGTTCAGGGAAACAACAAAGGCAGCGTTATTTTCATCATGCGCGAACTTAAAGAAGGTGAGCAGCAGAAAACGCGATATGTTAAAATCAGCGACATTTGTCCTTCGGTGGCAGACCGTCGCGCACGTAAACGGAGCTAAAACCATGCAAAAAGAAAGAAGCATTTATTTAAATGAAACTGGAGAATGGTTGTTATTTCGCGCTATGGTATGCGATGCACTTGATAAAAACCCTAACGTGAAAAAGATGATTGATTGCGATCCGTGGGAATTTTCAAGCGCATTAGATATGAGCTTTGAGGAGACAAAAAAACTCCCGCTTGAAAAATGGAACGAGCAAATCAGAAATGACATGCAAGAATTTGTCGATTCGTGGAATTTTCAGCACGGAATGATCCACTAATAGCACTTTTTGTTAAAACGCCCGACCTTGTGTCGGGCATAATTATTTCATCAAAACGAACAAGAGGAAAATAAAATGGTTGTTTACGATCCACGCGCTTTTAAAATTGCTCAAGAAGTTTCACGCGAATCTGTTGCTGGCGGTTCGGTTAACGGCTATCAGTTTGATTGGTCGGCAGCAATGACCTTGCTTAAGGTTGCATATGGTCACGCGCCAATTGAAACAGCGGAGGAATATTATAAGCATGAAGGTTGAACAAGGTAGGCAGGCCGTATGGGATCACGCAAAGGAATGCGGGATCTCCGAAGACATAGCCAGGATAGCGAAATATTTTGATATTGCTGACATAAGCATTATCAGCGGAGACAAAATGACATTTCTCAATGAGCGACCGCGCAAGATGCATCGCGTCCCAGCAATACCAACAAAGATTGATTTCAAAGAGGCTATGGCGAAAATTCGCGAGCCGCGCAAATACTACAAATGAGGATTATTATCATGTGGCGTTTGTTACTTTTGCCCTTACCTGTTATGATGGCGATCTCTATTGTATATGTTGTCATAATGAGATAAGGAGAATTTTTGATGAAGCAAATCAAAATCACAGATGAACAATTTATCAATGAGCGCAAGCAGGGAAAGACATATAAGCAGATCGCTAATGAGTATGGTATGAACGTTCGCAGCATTGAGCGACGCGCGGCACGATTAGCAAAGCAAGGTAAAGTTACAACCATCGGATCACCTGGTTTTGGTGTTACTGGAGAATCAAAGCTAATTGATAAAGATGGCAATGTGGTTATGACATGGATTAAGACAAGTAAGGACCGCGAACAGTTAGAAGCATTAATGCAGGCCGCTATGGATGCATTTAGCGAAGAAGTTCCTCGACTTGATCCACAGCCAGAATCACAAAAGGATTATAGCGAGACGCTATCACTGTATCCGATCTTTGACATGCACTTGGGCGCAATGGCGCATAAGCATGAATGCGGCGAGAATTGGGATACAGCAACAGCAGAGCGCGTAATGAATAATTTCATTGATTATTCCATCCAGTGCGCACCGGATAGTGAAAAAGCTGTTTTGCTGATTGGTGGTGATATGCTTCACAGCGACGGACTGGAAGCGGTGACACCTGCAAGCGGTCACGTATTAGATCAAGATAGTCGATACGCAAAACTTGTTTATGTTGCCATCCGGTCAGTGCGTCGAGCAATCACAAAGCTGTTATCAAAACACAAAAACGTCGAGATTCAGATTATTGAAGGAAACCACGACCAAAGCGGCATGATCTGGTTGCGCGCAGCAATGGCGGCAGCATATGAGAATGAGCCGCGAGTGCATGTTGATGTTTCTCCGCGAGTAGTTCATCACACACAGTATGGCAAAACATTCCTGGCATATCATCACGGGCACACTATACGCAAGCCTGAAACATTACTAATGATGTGCGCGGCAGACTGGCGCGAAGACTTCGGAAATTCAAAAATGATGTATGCTCACGTAGGGCACTGGCATCATCAGACAGTAACTGAAACAAGCCTGGGCATTGTTGAAGTGCATAGCACTATGGCGGCAAAAGATGCATATGCTGCGCGCGGTGGATGGCGTTCTCGTCGCCGAGCGGCTGTTATTGTTTACGATAAAGAATACGGAGAAGTGGGGCGATTTATGCATTATCCAGAAATGGCTGATTGAACTTTTAATCATTAAAATATAAATATAAATCATCAATTTAATTGGGCGTGGCATTTTGCTTCGCCCTTTTTTTATTCCTTTTTGTGAGTTCAATGGTTAGGATACAAACAATTAATTGTTGACTTTTATCTACAGGAGATCTAATCATGAAAGATTTTTTAAACGCTGCAACTTCCGGTACTGGCGGCGCGTCAATCACTGGCGCGGTTACTGGTCAAACAACTATCGCAATAGCCAGCTTAGTTTTGATGGCTGCATTTGGTATGTGGGGCGCTTATCTTCGTTGGCGTGATAGTAAGGCGCTACGTGATGCGCTTGAATGCGGTGATATTAAGAAAGCTATTGAGATCAGGGGTAAATAATGAGTATAAAACAAAGAGTGACCGCTGCGGCTTTTGGCGTTGCTCTTGCCCTTACTTCTCCGCTACTGGAGGAAATAGAAGGAGTAAAATATAAGCCGTACAAAGATATTGCTGGAATATGGACGGTTTGCGCTGGAATAACTGGACCTGACGTAATACAAGGCAAAACGTACACACAAAGAGAGTGCGATGCACTACTGGCAAAGCATATCAAGATCGCAAAGGATGAAGTTGATAAGCGTGTAAAGGTTGACATTCCTGATACAATGCGCGCAGCAATGTATTCATTCACATACAATGCTGGAACTGGAGCTTTTAGAAATTCAACCATGCTTAAGCTGATTAATAACGGTCGTTATATGGAAGCGTGCAATCAGTTATGGCTATGGACAAAATACACCAATCCAAAAACAGGAAAGAAAGAAACGTCTAAAGGACTGCGCAACCGCCGCGCGGTGGAATTTAAATATTGCATTAAGGATCTGTAATCATGAGAAAGTTATCAGCAATCGCGATCGCTGTTATTTTGTCTGGATGTTCAAGCGTTACGCCACTGACCGGATTAATCGGTAGCAAGCCGGAGATCACAGCACAGGCAGGAGCGGAGAACGTAAAGCAGGCCGTTGGCGTTACCGCAAAGCAGGACACCAGCACAAAACAGGAAACTACAATAAAGGAATCTGCGGTTGATAAGGTGGACACTTCCAGCAAGAAGGATTTCACTACGTCAACCATTAAGGCAAACACCATCAAGGCTGATAAAATCCAGGTTGTGCAGGGTGAGCAAAGGAAGTGGTACGATCCTATAATCTATTGCGCTGCAATTTTCAGTGGTCTTTTGTCAATGCTTTACTTTTCCTGCCGCAAAGGCAACAAAAAGGAGGCTTAACGCCTCCTTTGTTTTATAGTGAATCCATCAAATCTTGAAAGCTGTTTCCGCTATAATCATTCTCGACAAGAATGTAAGCACCTTTCTTCTTTATATCCCATAACATTTCATTGTATTCGTAACGATTTATTTCAAACGTGCTGCCATCTTCTCTTGTCGCAGTTCCTTTGTCGTTGAAAACATCAAAAGTTACATTGATGATTTTTGTCTCTTTCTTTGTTACTTTGATAGCCATTTTTAAAATCCTCATATTCGTTCAGATGAAACAAATATACCCGATACGAGATCGGGAGTTTTAACAAAAAGTGCTATTCAATACGCTTTACAGTAACCAACAAAACGCCGTCCTCATCACACAAATTATGCTCTGATATATCAAACGCTCGCATGTCAGAATGAATGAGCGTTAACATTGCGTGCATGAAATCGTCATGTGAGATTGAACTTACGGCGCAGAACTTCAATATTTTGTCTATTAGCATTTGACGTAAACAATTCTTCATCGCTCATTTCTCCGATCCTTAAAACATCCCGTACCCATTCGTTTTGCATACCTTCCAGGCTGTAAAGTTCAAACGAGAAAGGGCGATTTACTGATCCTTTCTTACACCAGAACTTTCCACCAACTCCATCAAGATAACCAGCGGTCATCATTCTTGCGCAAAACTCTTTTGAAACGGCAGTCGCAAACATTCTCGGCGTAAACCCTGCGGCCCTTGCGAGCCGCTCACATTCTCTATGCTGAAATATAAATTTTGCGATATGTTGACGTGTAAACCATTCGAATGACTCACACCAGCGATACAGATCCAGAAGAAACATAATTACCCCAGCAATGTTGGATTTACGAAAACAACGCCATTAATCACACAAATATAATTTCTTTCCTCAAGCATCGGAAGCAGTTGCGTTTCCATTCGCTTCATTACTCCAGCCTGACCAACAAACGGCTTAACTTTTCGTGCTGCCTCATATATGGCGCGAACATTCAAGATTCCCTTATTAGCCTTGCCGTGTCGAGTGATGATCTCGATTAGTTTACCCATTTCAGCATCATCACCAGCATAGCCAGAAGCGTTGGCGGCGCTAATGTATGTTTTGCTCAACTCACTAAACATCAGCAACGCCTCTTGAACGGTTTCAACCTCAATTTCTTTCGACTTCTGAGGGTATCCACCAGGATTAAACCAGTTGCGGATAGTGTGCAAAACTGAAGCAATCCTGATCACCTGCTTATCCATTTTGCCAAGTGCTCCGCGCAGCATTGTATGAGAATACTTTCCACCATCAGCAAGGTGCGGTTCCATCTCCTGACGAGCCATGTTAAGCACTCGCATTGCTGATTTGCTGATCTTAAGCTGAATGTTTGATTCACTCATGATGTTATGGATCAGCTTAAAATATTGACTTTTCAGTTCTCCATCAACAGGCTCATAAGTCGAATCACCGTTATCATCAACAAACTTTCTACGGCCTAAAAATGATTCCTCACGCACAAGCAAATAACGCTCACTTACACCGATACCGCGCGATCCTGCATCCATGATGGCATTGATTGTTTCATCCTGGGCAATTACCGCCATACAGCCAAGAGCTTTAAAACTCATATTGTTGTCAGCGTTTGCACGAGCTATAGAAACATGACCGTGATCCCATGCTTTTAATACAAGTTCGCTGTTGGTTTTACGTTCGCTATTGGCATATGTCAGACCTAAAAGGCTGTTAATACTCGTTGCCTCGTCTGAAATTACAGCAAAGTTACCCTGGCGATTGTTGATTCTTGCAAGTCCTTCCGGCGTGGTGTCGGACACAGGGAAAACGATGTCACACATCTTTTCCAGTTTTTCTTCCAGATCTTCTTTCTCCTGGTACAGAGATTCCATATCAGCGCCGGAGCGCTCGCTTTTCATCTCTTTTGCAAGACCTGCCAACTTTGCCTGAATCTTTTTTCTTTCCTTCTTTCGCTGATCGTTAATTCTTTCCACTTCTGCAACCATTGGAGCAAGTGCCAGGCTGTTAACGGCAGATTTACCAGTTGAAGGAGGCTGGCTTGTAACAACGTACAGAGCGGTTGGTTGATCCGTTCCGTGATACTCAACAGTGAAGCGTCCAAGCATTGCAGCAGACACGCATCCGATAAAATGCATATATGCCGATGATTCAGGGAATTGAACAGATCTAGCAATGTTGCGCGCCAACTTACCAACAACATCAACATCATTGCCAAGAGAAATTATAGGGTAGCGATCGTTTCCGTTATTAACATCATTAACCTCACCCCAAAAGCTGGACGATTGACGGTATCCGTTTGCCTGAATGGACACGCGCACCGGAGACAATCCTTGTGCATCAGCTAATTCGATAATTTGTTTTGGTGTTAGTTTATTGGTTTCAAACGAAAAATTCATTGATGATAACTCCTTTTTTGATGCGGCAATAATACCGCACCAATGCTACCCGCATTTAACAAAAAATGCTATTTGATCCGCTCTATGCTAACTAAGATTTTTTCTGGTTCCCTTGCGCTATAGCAATGCGCGGTTACGGAATCAGCAAAATCAAAATAAAGTGATTTGTGGTAAGAAAGACCAATCAGCCATCCAACCATCGTTTTCTTTATTGGCCTGACTATATCGCCAGGCTTGAAGGTTTTTGTTGCCGAATGAGTCACCTTATAGCGATATTCAGCCTTGATCACTTATACATAGCCTCAAACAAATGACAGCCACCAGCGGAAAATCCAACTTCTTCGCGGTATAGCGTCCAGCGGTCGCCAGCTTCATCAAACACATAACCAGCAACAGCGCCAAGCGCTCGGCCTTGCTCAATCTGGTAGCGCTTTCCTTCTTTGAAATGCTTTTTACACGGGATCTTGTGATCTACAAAGGTGCATTTAATTGTTTTTGTCTTGATATGACGATAGTCAGACTCAACAGCGTTTTGCCACTTGCTACCCTTTGTAATGCTCTTTACCTGGAATTGTTCCAACTCGATCACATCATCGCTACCAGCAATTTTTTCGTATACAGCTTTATAACGACCGTTCATCAAAACGTTGGTTTTATTGCAGATAACTTTCATCGTTTATTTCTCCTTTCGTTTCGGTGAAGTGATTATGCCAGGCTTTTACACCTGGCTTTTAACAAAAAGTGCTATTTTGCGTTTGCTTCAAAGACGGCGCGAGCAAAGCCGCGCGGAGTGAGGGAGCGGATCATCTTTGTGCGAGATGATTTTCCGCCAGTTTTGGCCCAACCAGGATTATCCTTGTCATCCTCTTTAGGAAGGATTGTTGCGCGCGGAGGAATAACAAATCCGTTTCCAGTCCAAAGGCATGTTTTCTTAAAGTACCGATCCCGCGCCGGAATAATATCAGGGAAGTCGGGATGCTTATCATCTTCCGGCAGATAGCCAGCATAATCGCACGGATGGAACGTATAATCAGGCTTACGCCATAACGTTGACAGCTTGCCTACAGGATTTTCGATCATGTAAGGAACGCCGAAATAATCAGCGATATGCGCCGCAATTTTGCAAGTGTCTGCGGCTTCATGTTGGAAGTTAGGATTTTCCATGCGCTTTTTAGTCCAATGGCGAGATCCGCTATTCGCAAGGTCAGTGCACGGCGGAAATGCCATAATGAAATCAGGCTTACCCCAATTTTCAAGTTTTGCGGTATATTTGAATAGCTCATCAATCCACACATTAACGTAAAAAATATTGTCGTGGATTATGCGCACTGATTGGTAGTCGCCATGATCTGCATCATCGTAATTAAAGCAAATGCACTTATATCCAGCGTCGGCCCAATCTTTAACGGCCTTACCAGATCCATCAAACAAAGAGAAAATCAAACCTTTATACATTTCATCACCTCAAAACGGAAAGCATCTCGGGCAGTTAGGATCAAAATTGCAGCCGCAATCATTGACAATCATGGTTGGATCTGCAAATGCAGCGCCGCATTCATGGTCCATATCCATTTCACCCAACGCATCATCAAGCGTCCTGATTTTATATGCGACTTCAAGCGCGGCCTCTTTATTCAGTCCGGCATCTTCTGCTTTTTGCAGTCGCTCAAAAAAACCGTCTTGACTCATTTAATAAACTCCTTAATAACAGCAATAATAATTACAATCCCAGCAGTAAAAACAAGCAAACCCACAAGGCCAATCATAACACCAAATAAAATATCAAGAGTTTTAATCATTTATTCACCATTGATAAAACGGGAGGCGGAAACCTCCCATTGATTAATCATACAGCCTTCCAGCTTTCAATAAACATGCTGTTTTCTTCCAGCAGTTTAATCAATTCTTCGCGCGTATATTTGCGGATTTTACTACCTGGATGTGAGCCAACAACAAACACACCTTTACCACTCGTGATGGTTAACTGGTTGATTCCGCAAGATTTATCCATCTTAATGGCGACGCGGTGATGTGCATCAACAGTGTGCATTATGTTAGTGACTTTAGCTTTCATTATGCGATCCTCGTTCGTTGTCGATGCGCTTAATATACCAATCAGAGGCGCATCGGTTTTAACAAAAAGTGCTATTCAACAACAGATCCAGTTAAAGAGATAAGTGCTCTTGTGATCTTTCGTCTTCGATACTTACGCGCAACAACCGGAAGATTTTCACCGCTTTGATGCCCAAAAGTGATCGGCAACTCTTCTCCTCCAGACATACCGAACTCAGTGTGTGTTGGTTTGTTCCGCCACCCCTGGATAAAGCCGAAACGGTCACGAGTTATGTACCTGTAGTTGTTCGGGAGGGGCAATTGTATCCCATCAAAATCCACAGTATCGGTATAGCTGTAAAACTTAGAACTCATAGTCAACAACCCCAAATTCGTTAACAATTTGCGCCTTGTATAAGCCGCCATTTTTCGCCAGGTTGTAACAGGACGCTACAGTTTCAAATTCGCGCACTTCCGGCTTGCTGTTTTCGTGTTCCCAGGTAATCAGAGTAACCATTTTCAAATCCTCGCATTCGTTGTCGATGTGTGTAATATATCGGATTGCGAGGATTGAGTTTTAACAAAAAGTGCTATTTAGTCCAGGAATTCGATTTCGCGCTCGCCAGTTAACGGATCTTTAATCCAGAATCCAAGCGCCTCACCGTAAATACCGCCATAGAATCCAAGCGCCGACAGATCCTCACCTTTAACAAATACCAGATCCCCGCTACGGCTTACGTGAGATACGTTAACGATAACCGGAAAGGTGCGATCCTTAAATGCAGGCCGCAGGGCGTAACACCCGTTATTGAGCAAACGTGCTTTGCGCTTAACTGGAATAGGTGCATTGATTCGCGCCATCTTTATTTCTCCTTATTCATCATCTTCAAGCGGATCGTAATCATCAACCCCAAAATCAAGCGGGGTATAGTTATCAACCTCAAAGTCAATACATCTTGCCTGTTCATCACAGTTAGACGTTTCAATCAAATATTCACCGTAATGATCTGGATCATCAAGCCTGGTAACAATGACGCGCGTCATGTGTCGCCCGCATCCGTAACGATCTGCAAGGTGATCTCGCTGTACGCTAAATCCGTTTTTATATGCGCGCTCAAGCGCGTTGCGTAATGCTTCGTGCTTAACCATGTTTAACTGCCTCCAGAACATCACATGATTCGTTAATAAATTTTGCCATGCGCTTATCATCACCAGCAGGGATTAGCGCATTACACTCGCGTTTGCTACTGAATACCGTCACTTTATGAAACGATGCGAACGGCATCGACTGGAACTCGACTGTTTTCTTCAGGATCCGCAATCCCATCTTTTTGGCCCTTACCTGAGCCTCAGCGAGTTCAAAATCCACTTCATTAATCATTTCTTGATCTCCTCAGCAATAAACTTCAGGACTTTGCGCAAAAACACTTCATTATTGATGGTCGCTGGCAATTCCTCTTTAACTTCTTGCGGCAGGTAAACGTTGCCATGCCAGGTTAAGCAATTGTAGTTGATACGATAAGAGCAAAGCCACTCGCAATCGTTATCAGCTTCCCAAATGCAGAGTTGCAGAACATCACCGAAATCCTCAACAGTCAGATCCAGACCGTTACGCTTTGCAAAGTTGAAAGTGGTTTTGCTGATGTTCATTTGCTTTCTCCTGATGGGTATCTCGTTTCGATGTGTCTAATGTACCCGATCAGGACAATTCAGTTTTAACAAAAAGTGCTATTTGCTGGCTGGTCATTATTCCATCTATTCCATTAATCAGGAATAACAGGAATAACTCATTCTCGATCACCTGGATTGTGAGACTTTGAGTTTGATCAATTTTAATCAGTTGATTAACTTTTTGTGTGGAGGGATAGAGAAACGCGGTCCTCTTGCATCCTTTCCGGCAATCCTGGCGCGCATCTGTTATCTTGTGTTGTCGCTGTTATGCGTGTTATTCCGGCGTGGAATCGCATAACAAAAAATAACAAGATAAATCCATATAACATACTAAAAAATAAGGATTATTTATTTATATGTATCTATAAATTACTATCTGTTATGTGTGTTATGTGGGCGTATTGATACCAGATGTATTTTTGGTGATTGTATGTGGTTGTGTGTTGCATGGTATGTATATATGGGGTGGGGGCGTATCCGCGCATTTTTAGATAACACGCCAAAATAACATTGATTTATAAGGAGAAAAACGAGAATCTTGTTGTCTTCTGAAAAGACAACATTGAAAAACTGCCAATAACAATAAAAAACATTTGACACGCCAGGAATGGTAAATGATAATGCAGCCACTGAATCACGAGAGGGTATAAAGCATGAGTGAATCTGTATTTACAAATGAGCTTCGCAAGGTTGCGACTGCGCTCGCATCTGGATTGCACGAATCGATCCAGATACCTGAAAGATGGGTAAGGCAGCACCTGGAGGGCAAGAAGTCAGCCAGTAATGCTGGATCATATATCCGTCAAATTATGGGGCGCGTTCCAGAAGTGGCGGAGAAGGGTAGAGTTTCAGTATCAAAGAAACCTTACGGCCCTGATAGCGAATATTTCGGGGAAAATTACTTTGATGTGGCGATTGTTAGTGCGCCTAATCGCAGGGTGTACAACAAGGCCGCGCTTGAGAAGGCTGTAGCGAAAGCAAAACGCCAGGTTGCTGAGTCGATGCTTAAAGTCTCACCAAACCTAGCAAACTACTCGCCAGATGAATATGAAACACTTGCTAAGGCGATTGCAGACTTTCACGCGATCATTAAAGAAACATATCTTAACGATGAGGAGCAATAAAATGAGCAAACTTACTCTTGATGAACTGATGGAAAAAATTGATGAAGTGGGATTTAACAAGCTGGTTGATTTCAACTTGACCGCATGTGAAATCACCGCGCAGGAGTTTAGCGACATGCTATCTGATGCGAGCGAGATTTACACAAGCCTATGCGGGAGAGAAATCAAGGTCATTGAAATTGAAATGCCTGGAGATCCGGTGTTTGCAAGGCTTGTGGCTGCATTCGATGAGGAGAATGTTGGCCTCTGACTGGAAATAGCACTTTTTGTTAAAACGCCAGGTGCAAATCCTGGCATAATAGCCTCATCGAAACGAGATTGAGGAAAACAAAATGGCACGTCGCATCACCAAAGACCTTAAAGTCCTGAACAAAGAAAACGTAGTTAAAATCCTGGTTATCTGGGGATACAACGAAGAAACAGCAAAGCAGAAGGTCGAGGCAGGTTATGACCTGGCTGTAAAAGCAATGCCAAACGACGACGCCAAAGGCATTGCAAACTATGTAGCTTTCTTTTAATTAGCAGGTGAATAAATGAAAACGAAATTAGTCCATAAATCAGAAATCAAGATCGGCGATACTGTGATTCACAACGGCGAGCTTAGAACGGTTGGCAAAGAGTCAATAAGCCACGATGAATTTATGGGGATCTTGTTGTTCGGTGACTCTTATCGGCTTGGTTATAAAATGGTTGAGCTTGTGGAAGAGGTAAAATTCTAAATAGCACTTTTTGTTAAAACGCCAATCTGAAAACCTAGCATAATGCATCACATAGGGCGGCACGGGCCGCAGTAACGAGGATAATATGATGAAATGCTTCACCACAAAAACAGAATGCGAAACCTATATCAAAGCCCAATATGGGGAATGTGCCTTTCAGGTTGGCGTAATATTCGCCTATCGCGTCAAGCCAATCGAAGCGAAGGCTTTTGGCGACCTGGTTGAAGGTTCATACATGGCCAGTAACGAGTTCGACGAGGTAACGCGTTGATGAACTACATCCCAAAATGCCTCATGGGGACACCTAAGGCAAAAACGAAGCCGCGCAGGCAGGCGATAAAGGAAGCTCAAGTGGCGGCGTTCAATCAGGCAATTAGCGTCGTGCTGGACAAGTGCCGAATTGAAAAATCTGAAAGGATGAAAGCGAACATGTACGCCGCAGTGAGCGAAATAGCGCGACTGCGAGACAGTGTTAAATAGCCAACCATGCCCCACTTCACGTGGGGCCAATAACTAATAACAGAGGTAAAGTGCTAAATAGCACTTTTTGTTAAAACTCAAAAACGATAACCAGGCATAATACACACATAGACGGGCGGCAAGGATTGCTGCGGGAGAGGAGCAACGCAGGGGCTTGATCGAAGTGTCAGGATTCCCAACCGTGAGGCCAGAACTATCACACTCGCCACCAGGCAGAACGCTAGATAGGTCACTGAACTGAGGCTACCGACGAAGTGAAGCCCGTCACTCAAGATTAACAGGTTATCAAGGCGAAAGGGGTGTAAAGATGGATAAGGTAATCAAAATGAGCGAAGTAAAACCTGGCATGATGGTTAAATTCGCTGGCAAGTATCGTTTAGTGCTGGATAACTGCCGCAAGGAGAACATCCTTACAATTCGTGTAAATGGCAAGGCGCAGCTATTCGCCCCTAACGCGGATATTGATGTTGAAGTCAGAATAAAGTAATAAGCGATGGCCGGATAATCCGGCCTATAATCAGAAATATTTTTTTAAACCAATCAGGAGAAATAACCATGTTAAAACTTGCTAACATCAAATTCCCGATCACCTTCGAATCTCGCGGCGTTGGTCACTTCATGTTTTCCGACGAAAATACATGCGCTAAGTTTAACGAATACGGCAAGCCTGATGTTTCAACAATGGAGATTGAGCACTTCATTGATGCGCATAACAAGCACTACAACTCACTCAAAGACTACGCCTACGCAATGCCAGGCTATACATGTTTCCACTACAAGCCATATAAAGGCCAGGTGCTTCCAGTTCGCTCACCAGAACGCGCAGAGATTCATACGGTCGAGATGAAAACCTGCGACTACAAGAAATTGTGGTGCTTAAACGTGGATAATATCAAGTATCCGATTGTTTTTCATTGTGGCGGTTCAACAATCAGGTACACATCTCGCGACAATGGCGTTTATAGCGATGGTCAGAAATCCGAGTTGAAAGTTGATTTCTTTGTTAATGGTCATAACAAATTCAATCCACACAACGAAAAAGATAAGGTGTATTACGTGGAAGATATTACAAAACACTTGTTTGGAGAAACTCCATTCGGCGGCGGAAAGACGTCAATTCAACAAATCATTGGCGAGGAGATCCACAAGGCAGCCGTTAAAATGAAAGCGCCTGGAGGCTGGCGTATTGATAATAGCGGCATTGCCTGTCAAGAAATCGTAACGCATGGCGCAATTGAAGATATGCCAGTTGCAGCCACGCTAAAAGGAGTCCAGCTTGATGATGGTATGTGGTTTGAAGTAACGGCAAAACCAAAGACGATCGAGATTCATGATGACGTTGTTATTCTTCTGCTTCACTATGGCAGTGCGAAAAACCGGACTGTGGCAGGTGAGATCAGCATCAAGCGCGGAACGATGGTTAAGTGGAAGGTTAAAGTGTAAATAGCACGAATTGTTAAAACTCAAATGTGGGGCCAGGTATAATGGCCTCACTTTCAACGAAGGAGATAAAACGATGTACGTTAACAAGAAGATGAAATGCGTTTCCGTTAACTATGGTTGTGCTGGCATGTTCAAGCCTGGCGAAACCTATATGGCGCAAAAGTTGAAATCGTCAACCGGATCTTTTTACGTCAGCAACAGTAAAGGGCATCGCATGTTCCTGAACGGTGGCGAAGGCACTAAGGTTATGGCGCACGCTATGGTGATTGCTGAATTTGAGGAAGTGAAATAATGAAAAAATACGAATTTGAACTTTGGGGCAGCAAATACCATTTTTCCACGAGCAAGCCTATTGTTATCGTTGACCTGGACGGAACGTTATCAGACGGAACGCATCGCTTGCACCTGCTTCCGACAGAAGATTTACACCTTACAGAAAGCTGGTCTGAGTTCAATAAGGCGGCTGTTGGCGATTCGCCGATTAAGAGCACGGTTGCAGTGGTTAACGGTTTGTGGATGTCGGGATTTGCCGTGGTTATCCTGACCGGACGCAGCGATGAAGTGATGGCGGATACCTGCAAATGGCTTAACGAAAACGGCATCAAGTACGACGCGTTAATCATGCGACGCAAGGAAGACAACCGCAAAGACACAATCATCAAAGAAGAAGTCTTGCGCGCTATCGGACTGGAAAACATCGTGTGCGCATTTGACGATTCGCCTAACGTGGTTAAGCACTTCCGCAGCCTGGGAATCACAACCTATCAGGTAACGGAATACGACAAGCCACATAGTCACATCCAATCGCACGGCGTTGAAGCAATCAAGATCACGAAGCGCGCCAGATTCGTTGGCAGCAAAGACAGCCTTGTCAATGCCAGCTTTACTAGAGGAATAGCCTATGACGTTGTTTCTTATCATGACAAGAGTTTTATAGTTCATGATGATTCTGGATGCGCATGGTCATTCGATCATAGTGACGGCGATTTTGTTAATGAGGAGTAATTGAAATGACTCTTAAAGTAGAGTATGCCAGTCCTCGCGGCTGTAACATATATGGCTTTAAGGTTGGTAGCATGGTAAGCGCCAGGATGAATGAAAAAGGTGTTATATTTGTTAAAGCGCCTAAAACTGGCGTTGATATGCGAATAAAGCAGAACGGAGGGCGGTTGTTCATTCGCTCCATTTCTGGTCAAACAATTGCCACATTTACTAAATAGCACTTTTTGCAAAAACACATTATCGGGCTTGCGGTATAGTAAGCCAATCAACAACAAACGAGGATTAAATCATGGCTAATAAAGTTGAGTTTTTTAAAGCAGTAGACCGTATTGATGGAGCGCCAAGTTTCTTTGCTATCCAGTCAATTGACGGCAAGGATATTGGGCACAACGTTATCCTTAGCGATGGAATATTAAAACTTAGTGACCTGGTAGGTCGAGTTGTGTCATACGGTAAATGTTCACACCCCGATTTTTCACTAGAGCCGCGCCGCCGCGACATGGTAGATCCTGTTCTGCTTTACACGCTAGTAATTGAGAAAGATAATAGTTGATTCTTACAGCAAATAAGGAGACGAAGAAATGAAACGAGACATTATCATCCTTAACGGACCGCCAGGAGTTGGCAAAGATACGCTTGCGGCATACTTAACTGGCCATCGTTACGCAGCCGTTAAAGCGTCGTTTAAGCAACCGATGTTTGATATTGCATTCTCCATGCTTGGCGTTTACCGATATGACGAGTTTATTGATCTGTATAACGACCGCGAGCAGAAAGAAAATCCTCAAGCAATCTTGCAAGGCAAGTCGCCTCGCCAGTTCATGATCTGGATTAGCGAAGAAGTCATGAAGCCAGCTTTTGGCGAGCAATATTTCGGAAATCGCATGGTTGAGCAAGTACACGAGATGTACAGAGATTTGGCTGTTGTAATTAGTGATGGCGGATTCCCTGAAGAAATCAAGCCGCTCGTTAAGGCAGGCCATGAAGTGCACATTTGCCGACTGCATCGCGAGGGATTCACGTTTGATGGAGATTCGCGAAACTATATTGACCTGAGCGGATACCATCACCGAGTCAAGCATTACGACTTCACAATGACTGATGGCGAGCCAGAAAAGACTGTTGACGAGATCATCAAATCGGTGCAGTGGAAACACACAAAGATTGAATAGCACGAATTGCTAAAAGCGGGGCGCAATGCCTCGCTATAATGCAAAAACCAATCAACGAGAGGAAATCATCATGGTAGAGTTAAACGACATTCGCGTTGGAACAAAATTTCGCGTAACCTGGGCAGATGAATATTGCGGAGTTAGCAAGGGTCAGGTTGTTACGGTGGATAGTATTTATCGCGGATGCAGCAAAGACTTTCGCCGAACACGCATCAATAATGGCTATATCATTACTCGACGTTTTGGCTTTGAGTGTTATTGCGTAGTGGCGACTCAAGGAGTTTTGATTGAGCTTCAGCGAATCAGCGATCATCGCGGCTGTCATGTCAAAACAACGAAGATACCATCTCATCGATCGCGATACGATGCGCGCAGGATGCGCCGACTCGCTCGAAATGCGATCAAGTTCAAAAAACCTGGCAGTAATTTTTACAGAATGTACAAAGGGATTGCGCGAAATGCTGGGAAATAACAACAACGCAACCAATCCAAAGCCGCCATTTGATTTTCATGAAATCATGATTGTGTTATTCTTGATTCTCTTAGTTGTTTATTCAGTGAGGGCCGCAATATGGTTTTTAATGCACTAAAACGAATCTTTAAACCTGAATACCGGATCGTTGCTTGCGCAGAATGCAAGATTTATTATCTGCAACGCCGCCGCGTTATTAGTGGGGATTGGGAATATCTGACGGATGATGCTTTCGGCTTTTGGGCTATGGAGTTCAATAGCTACAGCGAAGCGCGTGAGTACGCTAAAAAGTTGCACAAGTTCAGACCTTACAAGCTGCGTTTGCTGGTTGTCAAAAAATGCGACGTGTGGGATCACGTATGAAAAGAGTAATTATAACTTTTATTGCCCTTATCGCTGGTTCTCACTTGGCTTATGGGTATAGCGGCATTGTTGAGTCAATCGGCGGAATGATTATCTTCCTGGCTGGCGCATATTACGGCTATGGCGATGGATTTAAAAATGGCAAGCGTTACATCCTGACTGGGAAGAAATAATGTTTAACCGCGCCGCTTCGGTGGCGCTAAAAGGAGGAAACAAAATGGCTAAAAGCAATCGTAAAATGTTGATTAACGCATTCGAAAAGGCAGCGCTTGAGCGTGGTTGGAATGACTCATTTCACACAGCAAACTGTATCCGCCGTTACGGATTCAAGAATTGCCGCTCATGGGCGCGCGAAATGGCTTCATGGTATGATCTTGATGCGCATTACCTTGATATGGATTGCGCCCTGGTTGAAATGATTGAGCAGGCCGCACTAGAGGATCGACCATTGACGCAATCTGATTTTGACGATTTTGTGCGCGATGAAATCTATTACATGAGCTAATAGCACTTTTTGTTAAAACTTCCGCGAGGACATTTGTTAAAGTGTCCTCATTGAAGAGAAACAGAGGAAAACAAAATGAAAATTCGAATCACCAGTGTTGACATTGACCGCAACGACGGAAGCATTACCCTTGAGCAATGCGGGTTCAAAGTTGGTGACATTGTAGAGGTTGACGGATTCTTTCGCGATGGTTCTTACTGCGTGTTAGCAATCCGCAACACAGAAGAAATTCGAATCGGTGATAACATCGGCGTAAACCATGACGAATGCGAGGTAGTAGAAGAATGATCACGATTAACCTTTCAGAAGAACAAGCAAAGAAACTCCTGCATGCTGTAGGTTATCGTGCACTTTGCGGATCAACTGATGAAATGATGATTGATCATGATGTTGCAAGAGAGCTTTTTACTCAGCTTGAGCAAAAATTCTCACCACGTCCGACTGACGCGGCAGAAACTGCAAAATGGCTTGCTGAGAATGGATACACGGCTTTAAAAGTTCATAACTGGAAGCGAAAGAATGAAAGCATGGAGTCGGCATTTGCAAATTACGCCAAATCAGTTGCAAAGCAGGTAACGGAGAAATATAAATGATTTACATTCACTACTACCAGATCGGGACAAACGAAAACAAGCAGGAGCGCAGAGCAATTTGTGACACGCTCGACGATGCGAAAGCACAGCAACGCGTTTTGGGTGGCGTAATTCAGGCTTTTGAGCCAGTGGAAGACATAGAGCACAGAGAGCATTTGAAAGAGATTATTGTTGATGAAATTTCATCGTTAATCGACGACATGACAAATCACGGGCCTGGTTCTCCGTGGGAAGAAGCCGGATCGACGGAGTGGGATTGCGCTAAAGTTGCAACGCTTAACAACTTTCGTGAGTTGCTCGACGATTTTTAATTAAAATTGAATGCCTCATGCAGCGAACAGGACGCATTTTGACGAGGCATTTTTTAGGTAAGGTGATTCAATGGGTATCTACATAAAACCGTCGCAATGGTGCGCACAGAAGCAAGAGGAAGCATTAGAGCGTGGCGACACTGAAACAGCAATGCACTATTTCGAAATGTACAACTTGTGGAAGGGTAGAGGTCTGTAATGTTTGGAATGAACGAGGCACAATTCAACGCTGCAAAACGCCTGGCTAAGAAGTGCGGCGAGGCAATGAAGGCGGATGTTGAAAAGCGTGGGAAGTACGTTGATGAAGTTATGAAGGGAATTATTGCCGAACATTATCAGCCAGTTGCGCCAATGCTGACAATTACCCAATTCATCTGGTTGTGTGGTTATCTTCGTGGGAGATGGGGAAACGCATTTGACCGCGAATGATTGACAACGTTTTCCTGATTGGTTAGCATATTCAACGTTTACATAAGAGCGGCATTAGTGCCGAACGGGTGGCGCGGTTGCCACGCAACAACGGCGATATGCAGGTTTTTACCGTAAGACGTATCGCCTTTTTTTATAGGTGAATATATGGAAAAATACAAATTAACAATTCTTTTTGGCGGTCTTGTTTTTCATCCTTTCAATGGCTACCACTGCAACAGTTTTACCGTAACTGTATCCGAGGATGACATTGATGATGATGGCAAATTCATTCGAATTGGTGAATACTTGTACCCAGTGCACAATATCAATTGCATCAAGCGCGAGATCGTAAAAGATGATGTACAAGGTAAGGTTGACGATCAGACGGATGGGGCGTAATTGCTCGTCATGCAAACAAAGTTTTGAATGTGAGGTTGAAGCGCGCGGAGAGCTTGAGGCAGCAGCAAGAGCAAAAGAGTTGTCCGGCGCTAATCAAGACACTCACCAGTTTTCAATAGATCTTGTAAGGAAAATATCATGAGTTCTGTAATTATTGGTTTGGTTGCTTTAATCATTGGTGTTCTAATCGGCTTTGTTGCTGTATCTTTCGTGGTGGCTGTTGGTGTTCGCTATAAGTCAAAAAAAGGCGAATTTGCTTTAGCGTTTTGGGATGAAGAACAGAAAGTTTGGCAGGTTCGCGGTCACTACTTATCAATCGGTGGCAGGATTCACAGCACTATGAAGACAAATCCAGAAAAAGTAAAATACAAGTATTGAACAACTACCCGCCAAATGGCGGGTTTTTTATTGCCTGCAATTTGTCTATAATGAGGCTTTGTTATAAAGGAGGGCGCATTATGGCTAAAAACGTTGAGCCAGCAGTAAAGGCTTGCAATTTTAAAAAACTATATAATAAGCAATATGGCGATATAGCAAAAATGACAAAGGCGCACAAGTACACGCCGGAGCAGGTATTTGAACTGGCTGTCCGTTACTTTACTTGGGCTGAGGAAAACCATATACAGGCTGCGGAAACGGCATCCTTTCAGGGTGACGTATACGAAAGCAAGATTCACAAGCCGCGCGTGTTCACCTTAAATGGATTCCGCTTATTCGCTGGCCTTTCTGCTTCCGTGCTTGAAAAATGGCGACGCGAGCCAGGATTCAGCGATGTTATGGACTTTATCGACGGCGTTGTTTACGAGCAAAAATTCCAGCTTGCTGCAAACAATATTGTTAACGCCGGATTCATTGGTAAAGAGATCGGCATTGAAAAGCCAGCCACCGTTACCATTGAGAATAACACAAGCGCCAGCGTTGACGCTGTAACGGCGGAGGAAGTCAAAGAGGCGGTAATTGACATTCTGGAGAAGATATAATGCTGATTTGGGAAGACTTAACAGCGGCGCAAAAACGCGCCATTAAGGAAATGAGCGAATATTCATTCGAAAAGATGATCCGCATTTGGTTTCAACTTCTCCAGGGGCAAAGGTTCTTAGGAAACTGGCATTTCAGTTACCTATGCAGCGAAGTTGAAAAAATCATCAAAGGCGAGTCACAGAATGTAATTTTCAACATAACGCCAGGCAGTGGTAAAACAGAGATATTCTCGATCCATATGTCACCTTATGCGTCATTGAAAAGCAAGAAGGTGAGAAATCTTAATTTGTCGTTTAGTGATGGCCTTGTCCAGCAGAATAGCAACCGCATCAAAGAGATTATTGGTTCTCCAGAATGGCAGGAGCTATGGCCTGGAAAGCTGGCAAAGGCGAGCGCAAAGGATTTGATTGTAACCGATGGCGGCAAGGTTAAATTACAAGTTAACTCGCGCTCTATCGGAGGTCAGGTTACTGGTCTGCGTGGCGGCTACATGGACGATGGTTTTACTGGTATGTTGGTTCTTGATGATCCAGACAAGCCGGATGACATGCTTTCTAAGGTGAAGCGCGAAGCCGGACACATGCGCCTAAAGAACACGGTGCGATCGCGTCGAATGAAGGACACCACGCCAATTGTGATGGTTCAACAACGGCTACACGTCAATGATTCAACATGGTTCATGACAAACGGCGGCATGGGCGGCATCAAGTTCAAGGTGGTTAGTATTCCGGCGCTCGTTACTAAGGAATACCGCGAAACGCTTCCTGACTGGTTAAAGCCTGAGTTTGATCGCGATGTTTTGTCCAGTAAGCCAGTGATGATTGATGGTGTTGCTCATTATTCGTTCTGGCCTGCTAAGGAAAGCGCGGAGGAATTACTTGCACTTCGAAATGCTGATCCGTACACGTTCGCTAGTCAGTATCAGCAACAGCCTGTTGCGCTTGGCGGTAACGTGTTTAAAACAGAGTGGTTCCAGTATTACGGCAGCAGCGAGAAATGCACGCTACCAAAACCGGATCGCTTTGAATATACATTTATCACGGTTGATACCGCGCAGAAAACAGGTGAGCTTAACGACTACTCCGTGATCTGTTATTGGGGGATGTATAAAGATCGTGTCTACTTCATTGATGGCGTTCGCGGAAAATGGGAAGCACCGGACCTTGAGACGAATTTTGTTGCATTCGTTAATCAGTGCTGGAAGCGCAATAAAGAATGCGGAACGTTGCGAAGGATTCATGTTGAAGATAAATCGTCTGGCACTGGCTTGATTCAGAGTGCAGCGAAAAAAATCATGATCAAGATCAATCCCGTTCAGCGCGATAAAGACAAGGTTACTCGTGCAATGGATGCGGCGCCAGTAATGCGCGCCGGACGCGTAGCACTTCCAGAATCGCATCCTATGCTGGCTGAGATACTAGCTGAAGTTGCGGCGTTTACATTCGATGATAGCCATCCTCATGATGATATTGTTGATAACATCATTGATGCGGTTAACATTGAAATGAACATGGCAGATGATCCGGTAGGAAGAATGAAAAAACTGGCAGGTTTGCGGAACAAATAGCACGAATCGACAAACCAATATATAATCAAAGGCTGGTGAATCCAGCCTTTTTTATTGGAGGAAAGATAATGAGTAAATCACGAATCGTTAAGGCTGACGGCTATAACGAGATCTTTAAAGGCGAGAATTGCAAATCGCGAGTAGAGCAACCATTCTACATGCAATCAATGCCATACAAGACACTTGCTGACTTTTACGAAAAAGACGGCCTGGCAAAAAGGGTTATTGACGTAGTGCCAGAGGAAATGGTTTCCCCTGGCTTCACGGTTGACGGCGTGGCAGACGAGGCAGCATTCCGTTCTTTGTGGGATGAGAAGCGATTGAATGCAAAAATCATTGATGCGCTTTGCTGGTCGCGTTTGTTTGGCGGATCTGCAATCATTGCTCTTGTTCAGGATGGGCGGGCGCTCAAATCACCTGTAAAGCCTGGGGCCATGCTGGAAGATGTGCGCGTTTATGATCGTTATCAGATTCGCGTTGAAGCGCGCGAAACTAATCCCCGCAAGGTTCGCTATGGTGAGCCAGTGCTTTACACTGTAACGCCAGGCGGAGACTTGCCGGAATACCAGGTACATTACACGCGCGTTTGCATTATCGACGGTGAGCGGATACCTAACGCAAAGCGACGCAGCAATGATGGATGGGGTGAGTCAGTTCTTAACAAGCGGCTTGTTGAGGCTATTGTTGATTATAACTATTGTGAAACATTGGCGACGCAATTATTGCGGCGGAAGCAGCAGGCAGTATGGAAGGCTAAAGGACTTGCTGACTTGTGCGATGATGAAGAAGGTGTTAGCGCGGCACGCTTGAGACTTGCGCAGGTTGACGATGAGGGCGGAGTAGGCAAGGCCATTGGTATTGATGCGGAGGATGAGGAATATGATGTTCTTAACTCTGACATTAGCGGCGTTGATTCTTTTCTGGAAAAGAAAATGGATCGCGTAGTTTCCCTTTCAGGTATTCATGAAATCATCCTGAAAAATAAAAACGTTGGCGGCGTTAGCGCAAGCCAAAACACGGCGCTTGAAACATTCTATAAACTTATTGAGCGAAAACGCGTCGAGGATTACAAGCCTATCCTTGAATTTCTATTGCCGTTCATCATTAGTGAGCAGGAGTGGAGCATTGAGTTTTCACCTTTGAGCGTGCCTAGCGATAAAGATCAGGCTGAAATTCTGAATAAGAATATCGACTCAATCAGCAAGGCTATTGATGGTCAGTTCCTTGATGTTGAAGAAGCGCGCGACACGTTGCGAGCAATCGCACCAAGCGTTAAACTAAAGGACACTAATAAAATCAAGCTGCCGGAGCCAACTGAGCCGGAGCCAGGCACACAGGGGAATGAGTAATGAAAGTGAAAGGCGTTGTTAAACAATGGCGCTTTCCTGAAGCAAGCGAGCGGCAATTTAGCCGCTCAATTCAGGAGGCAATCAGAGATCTTGTAGTTCTCATGCGCAAGCGAACAAAAGCGATGAAGTTTGACGCAACAGATAATGAGATCAACAGCGCAGAAGATGAAATTAACAGCCTGGCAACTGACCTTATAGCTGGCATTGTTTCCACTCTTCCTGCAATCGCGTTGACCATTTATAAATTCAATGCGAAGCAGTTTATCAATGTTGCCAAGTCAACTGGCGGAAAGGATAATACGGCGGTAATTGTTTTGATCGCGGTTGGCGCTAACGCTAACGAGGATTGGTATCAGACGCTCTACGGTCAATGGCACGGGCTTACAGAATCATCGCTAAGGAAGTTATTCACAAACATTGTTTCTGATTGGTCAACAAACATTCGCAATGCAAACTTTCGCGGAAGCAATGATAAACAGGTTAATGATCTTGCAGAAAAGAGATTTGCTGTTTATAGCTCTTGGGGTAAAACGAGATCAGAAAACATTATCGGAGCGTGGAATAGTCGCCTGATGCGCCAGCGCCTTTATGATGCTAAGGTAACTCATTATTTCTGGCATGGAATGTTAGATGACAGAGAGCGCTTGCAGCATGTGTTATGGGAAGGTAAAAGAATAGCGCTTGATGCAATTCATGATTTCCCTGGTGAGCCGTGGGGTTGCCGTTGCTGGGCGATTCCAGATTGGAATAATAAAGGAGAGTAATTAATGAAGGCAAAACAAAGATTTGATAGCGTCCAGGTTAAGGCGCATTTTGATGATAATGGCTTTTTAGTGGATCGCCCAATTGTGGCGCGAATTGGTTTGCAGGAGTACCGCACACCGTATGGAATCAGACGAGAGTTCAGACCAGCGTCCGAGGTGTTCAAGGCTGATTCCCTTGCCACATTCGCAGGTAAGCCGATCACTATCGGTCACGTCACAGTGACGCCAGATAATGCGGATCAGGTTGTTGTTGGTTCATGCGCTGGCGCTGGTGTTCCAAATGGGATTGGCGTTGAAGTTCCGTTAAGCATTTATTCAAAGCGAGCAATTGAGAGCGCAAAAAAGAAAGACACGGCGGAAATTTCAGTTGGTTACACATCGGTTGATATTGACAAGCCAGGCTGGGGTAATAATAAAACAGGTGATTACTTGTTTGAGGAAGAACTAAATGAAGACTGGAAGCCTGATTCTCCTGATTGGGTTAAATTTGACGCCATTCAGACGAATATCCGTGTTAATCACATTGCACTTGTCTTTCGTGGTCGTGCTGGCATTGCCAAATTAAATCTTGATAGTGAACAGGATTTTCCGTATAGTGACGAGGTTCTAAATGACAAAGGAGATGAGGAAATGACAGTAAAAATTAAACTTGATGGCGCGGTAGAATTTGATGTTCCAAAGGCCGTTGCTGATCATATTGACGCGTTAAAGGCAGATGCAAAAGCTGCAACCGAAAAGGCTGATGGCCTTGAGGCCGAGCGCGACGCCCTGAAAACTAAAGTCGATGGCATTCCGGCGCAGATTGCAGAAGCTGTTAAGAAGGCAAAGACTGACGCAGAAGAACACGCCAAGCTAGTTGCAGATGCAACTGAAATTGGCATCAAGTGTGACGGCTTGGACGCTAAAGCGATCAAAGTTGCTTACGTCAAAGAAGTCACTGGCGCTGATATTTCAGAAAAAGCCGATGCATATATTGAAACAGCTTTTGACCTTGCGAAGCAGTCTGATAAAATGGCGGCGCAGCGTAAATCTGTTAAGGGCGATTCTTTCGAATCTGGCAAGAGTGAAAAAACCGACTCCCTTGATCCGACTGCGCGTTTGAAAAAACTTAAATAAGGAGAAATAAACATGGCTACAATTGGAGCAAGTTATTTTGCTGTAATGTCTCGTGCGTTACCTGGTCAGGTTTCTGACACTTCAGCTTATAATATTGATGGCGCTTGTGTTCTTGAGAATGCGGCAGGCAATCAGAACAAAAACATTTTTGTTGGTGTTGCAGTCCAGCATGGCGGCGTTGATGCGATGGGTAATAAACTGATTAAGCCTATGGCGGCAAGCGGCAAGGCTTACGGTGTTGCAATTCGATCCCACTTCCAGACGACTTCGGCTGACGGTCGAATGATTTATGAATCTGGCGGCGGAATCAACGTAATGACTGAGGGGCGTGTTTGGATGTTGGCTAAAGACGCTTCCGCGCCAGCGTTCGGCACTACAATCAAACTGTCTGATGATGGTCAGGTTGATACAGGGTCTGGCACTATCGAAACAAACTGGATCGCAACTGGTGACTTTACCGAGTTTCAAGGCTTGAAGCTGGTAGAGGTTCAGGTGCAAAAAGTTCCGGCAGTTTCAGCAGTTTAATAAATATGGCGCTCACTGAGCGCCTTTTTTATATTTGGGGTTATCATGAGTGATTATTCAGTCATTGTTGGCGCTGAGTCGCCAGGGTGCATGGTCGATTCTTCAATAATGGTGATTAACGGATCTTTCGTGTGCGGAGATGAATTTATTGCGCCAGGTAAGATTGTGCGACTATCACATATAACAAATGGATACAAAATAGCAAGTGTTAATGGGGATCTCGTTATTGGCGTGGCAGTAAGGCCGCCGGACTCGTGCATATATGAGGATGGTGATCCCGTTAATGTAGTTAGTAGAGGTAGTGTGTGGTGCTTAACTCCTGAGAGCGAAGCGCCAGAATATGGAGATAAGGTGTTTGTAACGCAAGATGGTGATGCGTCATACAGCGAAGGCGACTTACTGAGCGGTTGGATCTTTACTGGCGAACATGTAAAGATTGATCATGATTCATATATTGTCGGGGTAAGCATTAGCGCATAACACAAAATTATGTTGCACGTTTAACAAAAAATGCTATCATTGGGGCGTTACATACTAACAGCCTTTATATATGGAGGAAGAAAATGGAAAAAGAAAAATTTGATCAGCTAGATGCGGATATTGTTTCTAGCTATCTGGCTACTCGCGGCGTTAAGGGTGATGCTTCTGATATGGGTATCTGGACGGCGCAAGAGCTTCACAAGATCCGCTCTAATGCTTACGAGAAAGAATATCCGGCAGGTTCAGCGCTTCGTGTATTCCCTGTAACTAATGAGCTTTCTGATACTGATAAGACTTTTGAATATCAGATGTTTGACAAGGTTGGTTACGCAAAAATTATTGCTGATTACACCGATGACCTGCCGACCGTTGACGCGCTGATGTCTAGCGAATTTGGTAAAGTGTTCCGCTTGGGTAACGCGTTCTTGATCTCCATTGACGAAATCAAGGCTGGTCAGCGTACTGGCAAGAGCCTTTCCACTCGCAAGGCAAACGCAGCGCAAAACGCTCATGATCAGGAAGTTAACCGCCTGGTGTTTAAGGGTTCAAAGCCGCATAAGATTCTTTCGGTGTTTGAACATCCTAACCTGACAAAGATCGTGTCAACTGGCTGGTTAAGTGCTGATGAAAACACTAAGTTCCCGCAGGCAGCATCTGATGAACTGGAAAAGGCTATTGAAACCATTCAGACCATCACCAATGGTCAGCACCGAGCAACAAACATCCTGATTCCGCCGTCTATGCGCAAGGTTCTTTCCGTTCGAATGGAAAACACCACTGAAAGTTATCTGGAATACTTCCAGAAACAAAACAGCGGAATCACCATTGACTCAATCGCAGAGCTTGAGGATATTGATGGCGCTGGAACGAAAGGTTGCCTGGTATATGAGAAAGACCCAATGAACATGTCGATCGAAATTCCAGAAGCATTTAACATGCTTCCGGCGCAACCAAAAGATCTGCATTTCAAAGTTCCGTGCACTTCAAAATGTACTGGCCTGACGATTTACCGTCCGTTTACGCTAGTGCTTATTACTGGCTTGAAAAAATCAGGTTAATCGTATAACATTGGGGAATCCTTAACTGGATTCCCTTTTTTATTGGAGGTTATAAAATGGCTAAAGAAAAAACTGTAACGCTAAAGGTTTCCGGCGTGTGCCTTATCATTGTTGATGGTGAGCATTATCATCCAGGCAAAGAGTTTGACGTAGAAGAATCAAAATTGAAAACAAGCGCGTTTGAATATCTAATTGCAAAAGGCGATCTGGAGGTTAAAGACAACTCCGCATTGAACGAAGAAATCAAACAGAGCGCAGCAAGCAAACGTAAAAAAGACCCGCGAGAGGGCAAGAGCAAAGCCGAACTTGAAGACGGCGGCATCTATTAATAAAGAGGGCGCTATAAGCGCCCTTTGTCATATCTGGAGGAAACAAAATGGTTGATGAATTTTTCACTGACGCAGAAATCACGCAGCAAATCGTGAAATTAGCTCCACCGATGAAGCAGATTGATCCAGATTTAATGGTGGCATGGATTGATCTTGCAAAGGAGTTTGTTTGCAAGAAGCGGTTTAAAGAATCATATCCTAAAGCGGTTGCCCTTTATACTTTGCACCTTATGACGCTTGACGGAGCTATGAAGCAAGAAGGGGAAAGCGTAGAGAGTTACTCACGGCGCGTGGCGTCATTTTCCCTGACTGGTGAATTTAGCCAGACATTTGATCGCGTGTCCGGCGATTCAAGCGGAAAAGAGATTAGACAAACTCCGTGGGGCAAAATGTATGAGACGTTAAATAGAAAAAAAGGCGGTGGATTTGGCCTTGTTACTGGATTTCGGAGGCGCTGCAAATGAACTATAACGAGATCGCAAGAATGGCAACCGAAGGAATTAACTTCTTTAGTGATGGCGACGGTGAGTTTAAGTGCATAACGCAGCGTGGAAGCGTTGAAATCATCGGAGGCGAAGAAGTACAAAAGCCAGAGATTAGTGTAATGATTAAAGGTTTAATTCGCTCCCCAAAAGTACGCGAGGTTGACGGCGAGACAATACGAGTAACCGATAAGCTGGGAGTTTTTAACAATAAAGTTGAAATTAAGAACGGGTATCATATTGATGTTGATGGTGAATTATATGTTGTAGTTGAAGCAAGACCAATCAGGCAAACCAATGTCACAGTTGCTTATCGGCCTATTTTGAGAAGGATTTCTGTACATGGCTAAAAACTACACGATAAGGGAATTTCACGGCAACATTGATGCGTGGATAAACGCCGTTGATAATGGCCTGAAAGATTGCGTGGAGTTGTTCGCCGAAAAAGTGCATACAGATCTTGTTAAGCGTTCTCCGGTTGATACTGGTCGTTACCGTGCAAACTGGCAGGTAACAGCAAACAAGCCGCCATTGTATGCGCTTAACCAGTACGATAAGCACGGAGACAAAACGATCGCGGAAGGCAAGCGCGCCATATACGCGATTTTACGAGGTGGCGGAGCAGTAAGAGCCATTTATTTTTCCAACATGCTTATTTATGCTAACGCGCTTGAGTACGGTCATTCAAAACAAGCGCCAGCGGGTGTGCTTGGGATTGTGGCGGTTAAGTTGAGATCTTATATGGCTGAAGCAATAAAAGAGTCGAGGGCTAAAAATGCACTATGAATTAATGCTATCGGCGCGTAAGGCGCTGGCGACTGAATACGAGAGCAGATTCATGATCGCTTATGAAAACGTAGAGTTTACGCCACCTGGTGACGGTTCGCCGTGGTTGAAGTTTGACTATTCCGAAGTTGACACAGAATACCTGTCATTGGATCGAAAATGCGTTTCTTATATCGGAATGATTCAGGTTGGTATTGTGTTTCCACCAGGTTACGGAACTGACAGGCCGCGCGTTCTCGCTAAAGAGATTGCGCAATTCTTTTACGATGGTAAAATGCTGGAGCATGGTTATATATATGAGGGTGCAAGAGTTCACAAGCCGCTCAAGAGTGAAAGCGGTTGGATTCTCCCAATAAGGTTTTATGTTCGAATTGAAACAAAGGAGTAAAAATTATGCATTTACCAAATGGATCGCAAATTTTCGTTGAGAGCAATCGCGGAAGCGAAATCCAAGCAACAGCAGTGTCAAACGCCAAAGATCCTGTTTTCACTGTTGCATCTGGCGGCACTGCGTACAAGAAAGGTGATTATGTGATCATCACTGCGTCTTCTTGGGGTAAGCTGATTGATCGTGTTATGCGTGTAAAGGCTAACGGTGAAGAAACAAGCGTGACTCTTGAAGGCGTAGATACTACTGATCAGAACGTTTTCCCGTCTGGCGGTACTGCATCTTTTGCCAAAATTGATGCATGGACTGAGATCCCTTGCGTTCAGGATTTGTCGCAGGACGGCGGCGAACAGCAATATTACACTTATCAGTGTTTGGCAGACGATCAGGAACAGCAGTTACCTACCTATAAGAGCGCCGTTTCTCTTACCTACACTTTTGCGCACGAATACGATAACGCGATCTATCCGCTATTGCGTTCAGCAGATGAATCAGGCGAAGTAACCGCTCTTCGCATGTATGTACCAAAAGCAAAAGAGATGCGTTGCTGGGCTGGTGTACTTTCGTTTAACGAAATCCCGCAGACCACAGTTAACGAAATGGAAACTGTTTCCCTTTCTGTATCACTGAAAGGTCGATTCACCTTTCTACCTTCTCAAGTAGAGTAATAACAAGGGGCGTTGCGCCCCTTTTTTTGTTACTGTACAATCATGATACACGATTCATAATCAATTCTTTTAACAAAAAGTGCTATCAAGGAGAAAGAAATGTCAAAAATGAAATTGACGATTGGGCCGCTTCCTGACTTTAAATTACCAGTGAAATTTGCAATGCCTAACGGAGAAGATCAAACAATTATCTTCACAGTTCGCCACCGCAAAACAAGTGAGATTCACGAGCGCTACACGTCAGATACTCCAATGAGCGATGTTGAAATGATCACCTTCCTTGCTTCAGGTTGGAATCTTGATGATGAATTTAACGAAGAAAATATTAAACAGCTTCTTGATTACTACCCAGCAACAGCAATCGGGTTAACTAGCGCATACATGAAAGCGCTTGCGGGGCAGCGAGTAAAAAACTAAAAAGGGCGGTTTACCTGTTTTATCAGAAACCGCCGACAGATGCAGAGCTTGAGGCAGTTGGCCTTACAAGGGCAGACTATGAAGGAGAAGATCCGCCAGAGGTTATATTTGATGAAAGCATGATGCAATCATGGGATATATTTTGCGCAATGCAAACGCAATGGAGATGTTCTGGCGGTGGCGCTTACGGATTTGATTATAATGTCTTGCCTATGCTTTTTGAGATTTACAAGGTTGAGGATCGCGAGATGGCGCTAAACGACTTGCGAATCATGGAGCAAAAAGCACTTGAAATGATGCATTCAAAATAAGCGCCTACGGGCGCTTTTTTATTACCTGGAGGATTAATAATGTCAGAACAATACGCAGGCTTGACGCTTGGGGTTGACGTTTCTCAACTCAACAATGCTGTAAAGTCTTTGCAGCAATTCAAGAAGGCAAACGACGACGCAAAGGGAAGCGTTGAGAGTTTTGTTGATTCAGAGGTTGTTGCAAGACAAAGAGCCAAACAACTGGCTGAGGAATTGGCAAAGCAGAAGCAAGAATTTAAAGCAATTCAGTCGGCAATAGATCCTACAGCAAGCAAAATGGATAAGTTGCGCCAGGCTGCGACACAGCTTGATGCGCTTTGGAAAAAAGGAATTGTGCCGGATGATACATTCTTTGAGTTAGGATCAATTCTTGAGACGCAGCAAAACAAGCTGATCGCAACGAAAAAGGCGCTAACAGAAGAAGGCCGAGCGGCGATTGAGGAAGCAAAGAATAAAGCCAGGGCAGAGGCTGAGGCAAGAAAGTTCATTGCGGCATTGCAGGCGCAAGCTGACGCAGCGGAAAAAACAAAATCAGAGCTTGTCGAAATGAGAGCCGCACAACTTGGAGTTAGTGCAGAGGCAGCGCCATTTATTGCAAAAATGAAAGAGCAGGAAAAACAAGCCTCAAAACTTGGCGTTTCTATGGGGCAGTACAAGCAAGCAATGGCGCAATTGCCAATGCAGATCACTGACGTTGTTACTTCTCTTGCTTCAGGTATGCCAGTATGGATGATCGCAATCCAGCAAGGGGGGCAAATCAAGGACTCATTCGGCGGTGTTGCTAATACGTTTAAAGCGCTAATGACATTTGTTACGCCTTTAAGTGTAGGAATGACGGCGCTGACTGGTGCGCTTGGTTATGCTGCATATAATGCATACAAAGCAAATGCGCAACTGAAGGAGATCACAAAAACCGTTCAGGAGGCAACTGGTCTTTCTGGTGATTTTGCGGAGCGGATTGCAACTGGAATCCAGGCGCTATCTGACAAGACAGGTGAGAGCGCCGACAATCTGGCAAAGGCATACATAAGCACTAAGGATGGAGCAACCGAGGCCATACAAAAACTCGTCGATGTTGGATTTACCTATGACGAAGCAAAGGCAAAAGTAAACGAATACAAAAACGCATCAAGTTTTGTAAGTCTTAACAATGAAATTGCTGATCACAAAAACAAGGTTCTTGAGCTTGGCGATTCATGGTATGCGGTCTTAAAAGCAAAACGTGATTATGCCTCACCGTCCGGCGGGCTGTTGGGGAAAGAGCTTGGTTATGTGAATCCAATGCTGCAATTTGCGAAGAACACCTATGAGGATATAGGAAAGATCGTAAAAGATGCGAATAAGGATATGGCGGAACGAGCAGCACGCATCGACAGAGAAAACCTTTCCTTAAACAGAGTTCGAGCGGCGCAAGAGGCTTTAAACAAAGCCATAGAGGATCAGAAGAACGTAGCAAGGACAGCAGACGAAGAGTTGAAAAAACGAGCGGCTGAGAACGTGGAGTTCAGGCGAAAAGAGCTTGAAGAGGCGAAGAAGGCGCAGCAGCAAAAGGAGAAAGTTGGCGGAGTTGTAAAAGCACCAACAGAGCAGCTTGATAAGGAACTATATGTTCTCAAGGCGCAACTTGAAACTCTGAAAGAGCACCGAACTGTAAATGATGTTATTTCACGCCAGAGGCAATCTTTGTGGAGTATTGAAAAGCAGATCCAGATCCTGGAGGAAGCGCAAAGCAAACGTAAGCTGACAAAAGCGGAACAGGCGTTACTAAACGAGCAAAAAACAGTTCTTGCTATGGCAAAAGAAAAGGCCGAGATAGGCGATCAGATTGTTTTGCAACAGAGAAAGAACAAGCAATACCAGGAAGGGCTAAAGTTCATTCAGCAAACTTCAGATGCCATTGATGCTATGAACTTGCGACAGTCTGGAGCTACAGATCTGCAAATCCAGCGAGAGCTTGAATTGAAAAAGTTGCGAACTGATTATGTTGCTGGCGGAGGTAGTATCGACGATGAAATTTATCAGCAGATGGAAGCAAAGCTGAAGGAGTATTACGCCACTGAGGATCAGCTAAGAAATAACTGGATTGCAGGAGCAAAAAACGCATGGGAGGTTTACGGACAAGATGCAATGGATATGTACGGAAACGTGCAAGATATTGCAAGCGAAGCGCTCAACGGTCTAACCAACCAAATGGCTACATTCCTTGCAACAGGCAAGGCAAACTTTAAGAGCTTCGCAACGTCAATCATCCAAATGATTATCCAGATGATCACGAAGATGGTTATCTTTAATGCCATATCTGGTGCGATGGGCGGTGACACTTGGACGATTGGAAGCCTTCTTAAAAATGTTGGATTTGCAACTGGTGGATACACTGGCGACGGCGGGAAGTATGAGCCAGCAGCTGTTGTTCATAAAGGCGAG
>ERZ791611.333-NODE-333-length-49677-cov-14.456612_pt1 | contig 49677 bp, 42 predicted proteins | sample MGYA00510275_ERZ791611 | MGnify/ENA primary metagenome ERZ791611 (study PRJEB30046, sample SAMN00791912) | human gut metagenome | study: EMG produced TPA metagenomics assembly of the A metagenome-wide association study of gut microbiota in type 2...
TAGCGGAAAATCAGAAGGACGCAGCGCGCTTTAGCTTGTATCACGCGCTGAAGAGCATTGATTACGGCGATACTGAAGTTATTGTCCGTATTAACGGCCTCGACACGCCGCACTGGCAGGAAGACGTGCGCGTTTGCGTAGCCGGTGGTGCTGACGGTATCCGTATTGCGAAGTGTGAAAGCGCCGCTATGGTGCATCAGGTAGAAGAAGCGGTTCTTGCTGCCGAACGCGAATTTGGCGTTGAAGAAGGTCGTACGCTGTTGATGGCAGCCTTGGAAAGTCCGCTCGGTATTTTGAATGCCTATGAAATCGTGACCGCATCGGATCGCATGTTTGGCGTGGCCATTTCCGGCGGTGACTTTAGAAAGAGCATGCACGTGCAGATTCAGCGCGATGGCGTTGAAATGATGACCGCTCGTGGCAATATGCTCCTCGCCGCTCGTGCCGCCGGTGTACAGTGCTTCGACACCATGTATCCGAACATTGACGACATGGAAGGCTTTAAGGCGGAAGTTATCCAGAACCACAAGATGGGCTTTGACGGCAAGAGTATCGTCAATCCGAAGCAAATTGCCTTTGTGCACGAAACCTTTGCGCCTACGGAAAAGGAAATCGCTTACGCCGAAAAATTGGTGCGCGGCTGTCAGGCCCAGGCTGATGCGGGCATTGGCGTGTACACTGTAGACGGTAAGATGGTGGACATTCCGTTTTTTGAAGATGCGAAGCGTATTATTGCCTTGGCGAAAGCTTGCGGCGTATACCATGGTGATTTGTAGTCGGTCAGCAGCGAAAGGAGCGAATAAACAATGTTAAATGCAGTAGGCAGAGAGATTCCGGATTACCTGTTGACCGATGGTCGCCAGGTGTACCAGGGTAAATATAAGAAGGATGGGGAGTACGTGAAAAAAGCGTCCCCTACAACGCGTCGTGCTGAAAAGCCGGTAGAAAGCAAGCTTTGTGAAACCATTCGCGAAGCCTGTGAAAAATGTGGCGCTCACGATGGCATGACCTTTTCCTTCCACACTGAATTTCGCGATGGCGACTATGTAGCGTCCATGGTGTGCAAGGTGTTAGTCGAAGAAATGGGTCTCAAGGATTTGCGTGTAGCGGCTACGTCCCTTGGTTCGGCGCAGGACGTGTTCGCCGATTACATGGAACAAGGCATTATTAAGCAAGTACAGACCTCCGGCGTGCGCGGTCGTATTGGGGAAGTCATTTCCGCCGGTAAAATGACGGAACCGGCTATTATCCGCAGTCATGGCGGTCGCCCTCGCGCCGTAGAAGCCGGCGAGGTTCATATCGACATCGCCTTCCTTGCATCCGCTTCGTCCGATTGCTGCGGCAATGCGAAGGGCCAAGGCGGCGTTAATAACTGTGGCTCTATGGGGTTTGCTATGCACGATGCAAAATATGCGGACCATACGGTGATTATTACCGATACGTTGGTACCATTCCCGAACGTGCCGTCGTCCATTTCTTGTATCGATGTTGATGCGGTGTGCGTTGTAGATGCTATTGGCGATCCGAAGAAGATTGCTACTAAGGAAGCGCGCATGACTCAGAATCCGCGCGAATTAATGATGGCAAAACAGGTTGCTGACGTTATTGCGGCGTTGCCGTATTTCAAAGATGGCTTTTCCTTCCAGACCGGTGTTGGTGGCCCATCCTTGGCCGTTAACCGTTTCTTAGAAGAACACATGCGCCGTGAAAATATCACCATGAGCTTTGCCTTAGGTGGCACTAGCTCCGCAATTTGTGACCTTCAGGATAAAGGTCTTGTTAACTATATTTTAGACACCCAGGACTTCGACCAGGGCGCAGCAGCGCATCTGTTTTCTAATCCGAAGCACATTGAAATCGACCTTAGCGAATATGCTAATGCCGGTAACAAAGGGGCCTATGTTAATAAATTAGACTATGTAGTATTGTCGGCACTGGAAATCGATACAAAGTTTAATGTAAATGTTATTACCGGTTCTGACGGTGTGCTTCGCGGCGCCCCGGGCGGTCATCCGGATACGGCGGCTGGTAGTAAATGCTGCATTATCGTAACGCCGCTTACCCGTGGTCGTATGGCTACGGTGTGCAAAGACGTTGTAACGGTTACGACACCTGGCGATTGTGTTGACGTATTGGTAACGGATTATGGTGTAGCTGTAAATCCGGCGCGCCAGGATATTATCGACTGCCTTGATGCAGCCGGCATCCAGCATGTATCCATTGAAAGCTTACAGGAAAAAGCGTACAGCTTAGTAGGCGAACCGGATCCGTTGCAGTGGGAAGACAAAGTGGTGGCCATTGTGGAAGCTCGTGACGGCACCATTTTGGACGTAGTACGTCAGGTGAAGCCGCTCGTATTGTAATAAGCGTGTTCGCTTGTAGTGACGCAGTGTGTGGGATTTTCGTATTGTAAGTGCAGTAAAAAAGACGGTAAAACTATATATAAAATTAGTTGAAAATCGTATTCAATTAAAAGGTAATGCCTATGGTTATCCATAGGCATTTACCTATATATATCATATAAAAATGGAATAGACGGTATGAGTTCTTTTTATTGACGTTGTTTTGACGGCGTGATACCATAAACGTAAATGAGCCGTTGGCGTTTTCAGTTGGGGGAGCGCAGGGATACGGCTATAAGAGAGAGAAACAGGAAAAGAGGTTTAGGTATGGCATTTTTAACAGAAGAGGTGAAGGCTCGCCTCATTAAGGATTTACCGAGTTTTAAGAAAACTAGTGAACAGTTCTTCAAAAAAGAAATCGCCGTCAATGATTATAAGGGCTTGTCCGGCCCGTTCGGTACGTATGCAGAACGCGGTGCTGACACGGCGATGTATCGCTTGCGTTTGCCGGGCGGTCGTATTACCAAGGATCAGCTTACGTTCTTAGCTGACGCTATTGAAAAACACGACTTGAAGATGCCTCATTTCACAACGGGCCAGTCCATTCAGTTCCACGGCCTTGCCGGTGAAACGGTAGTAACGTTGTTTGAAGAATGTCACGCTCACGGCATTTACTCTCGTGGCGGCGGCGGGGACCATCCGCGTAACATCGCAGCTAGCCCGCTTCGTGGCGTTGTAGCCGGCGAACCGTTCGACATTACGCCGTACGTTCAGGTAGCTGCCGAATACATTTTGACGTTAATTCCGGACTTCAAAATGCCGCGTAAATTGAAAATTGCATTCACCAATGGCTTGGAAAACGGCACCCACGTTGAATTCAAGGACTTGGGCTTCTGGGCTAAAGCCGATGGCACCTTCACCGTATTTGCAGGCGGTGGCTTAGGCGGCAATCCGCGCAAGGGCATCCTCTTGGCTGAAGGCGTTCAGCCGTCCGAAATTTTATACTACATTAAAGCAATGGTTCGCACGTTCATCGAATACGGCGACTACTTGCATCGCGCTAAGAACCGTACTCGTTACATCGTAGCTGAATTGGGCGACGAAAAATTCCGCGAAGTATTCAATAAATTGTTGCTCTTCGTAAAACGCACCGAAGATTTGAGCTTCGAATTGCCGGATACGAAGATTACCAAAACCGGTACGAAGACCTTGGCTGACGTAGGCCTCGAAGGTAATCCGCGTGTTACGGCACAGCCGCAGGCTGGCTTGTTCACCGTTGCGTACCATCCGTTAGGTGGCCAGATGCCGGCAGCTGACATGGTAAAAGCATTCCGTTATGCCGGTTCCTTGGAAGCTGGCGAAGTTCGCTTAACCGGTACGGAAGGTGCTTATTTCATCAACTTGACCGCTGACGAAGCTGCTAAGATTGTAGAATTAACACCGGGTCATCGCGCTTCCGATTTCGGCGCTTCCGTAAGCTGCATCGGCGCTTCCATTTGCCAGGTTGGCGTTCAGAACTCCCAGGGCTTATTGGAATCCATCGTAACGTACTTGGAAGAACAGGGCATTGACGACAAATTCTTGCCGCAGTTCCACATTTCCGGTTGCCCGTCCTCTTGCGGTACGCACCAGATTGGTTCTCTTGGCTTCCATGGTGGTATGAAATTAGTTGACAAACAGCCGACACCGGCGTTCAACTTATTCCGCGGCGGCACTGACAAATTAGGCACTGTAAAATTCGGCGAACAGGTTGGCGCTATCGCTACTACTGAAATTCCGAAATTCATTGCTGACTTGGCTACGGCGCTTAACGAAGCCGGCCAGCCGTTCGATACTTGGATTGAAGCTCACGAAGCAGACTTCCAGGCTATTGCTGAAAAATACATCTAAGCTTAACGCATTTTACGATTCGTAATGAACTTGGCGATTCGTAATGCATTCCAACAACGCAAAGACGCTCTCTTCGGAGGGCGTCTTTTTCGTTTAGCGCATAGTTGTATTTTGAATTGGCATGGCCGTAGTGTGATATCTGCAACATACGCTGTAGTGTTACCGTGCTACCATGGGGGCAAAAATAGAGGTTGTGTTTTTTATTTCTATTTAATAAGTAATATATAGATGCCACTATTACGTAGGTAAGTAGGCTCGTAGGAGTAGAAGAGAGGGTTAGGTATGGCGATTTTAACTGATGCGGCAAAAGCACGTCTTATTGCAGATTTACCGAGTTTTAAGGATACAAGCGAAAAGTTCTTCAATAAAGAGATTTCCGTCAATGATTATAAAGGGATTTCCGGTACTTTTGGGTCTTATGCAGAAAGGGGCGCGAAGTCGGCTATGTTTCGTCTCCGTTTGCCCGGTGGCCGCATTACGGCGGATCAGCTTACGTTCTTAGCGGCTGCCATTGAACAGCACGACTTGAAGGCACCTCATTTCACGACGGGGCAGTCCATTCAGTTCCATGGCTTAGACGGCGAAACTGTAGTCAAACTCTTTGAAGAATGTCACAGTCACGGTATTTACTCGCGCGGCGGTGGCGGCGATTATCCCAGCAATATTGCGGCTAGTCCGTTGCGCGGCGTCACGCCTGGCGAGCCTTTCGATATTACGCCGTATGTGCAGGCGGCCAATGAATATATTTTGACGTTAATCCCGGATTTCAAGTTGCCGCGCAAGTTCAAGATGGCGTTCTCCAACGGTCTTGAAAGTGATAGCCACGTGGACTTTAAGGATTTTGGCTTCTTGGCGAAGGCGGATGGTACGTTTACCGTTTTCGTTGGCGGCGGGCTCGGCGTGAAGGCCTTCAAGGGTCACGTGTTGGCCGAAGGCGTGGACCCGGCGGATTTGCTGTACTACATTAAGGCCATGTTCCGCACCTACATCGAAAACGGCGATTTCCAGCACCGCAACGCGAACCGCACGCGCTTTTTGGTGGAAAGCATGGGCATCGACAAGTTCCGCGACGCCTTCAATAAGAGCTTAACTTATGCAAAGCGCACAGAAAATTTGCATTTTGAGTTGCCGTATACAACGATTACGAAAACTGGTGAAATGACTCTCGCCGATGCAGGGCTTGAAGGGAATCCCCGCGTCAGCTCGCAGTCGCAAACCGGCTTATACGCCGTGGCGTACCATCCCTTAGGCGGCCAGGTGAAGCCGGAGATTATGACGCAGGTGTTCCGCTATGTAGGTTCCTTGGAAGCGGGCGAAGCGCGCTTAACCGGCACGGAAGGGGCGTATTTTATCAACTTAACAGCTGACGAAGCGGCGAAGGTTATCGCCTTGACGCCGGATCATCAGGACTCCGTTTTCGGTCAATCCGTTAGCTGCATCGGTTCTGCTCGTTGCCAGGTTGGTTTCCAGAACTCCATGGGTCTCTTAGAAACCATCGTGGCGTATTTGGCTGAACAGGGGATTGATGACAAATTCTTGCCGCGCATCCACATTTCCGGTTGTCCGTCGTCCTGCGGTACCCATCAGATTGGCTCCTTAGGCTTCCACGGCGGCGTTAAGCTAGTGGACAAAAAGCCACAACCGGCGTTTACGTTATTCCGCGGTGGCACCGATGAATTAGGTCACGTCGCGTTCGGCGAACAGGTGGGAAATCTTACTATCGTCGATATTCCGAAGTTCGTAGCCGACTTGGCAATGGCGTTAAATGATGCGGGCCAGCCCTTCGATACATGGATTGTGGACCACGTGGCTGATTTCAACAGCATCGTGGCTAAGTATTTGTAAAATCTGCTAAGCGCCTGATTTTAAAGCTTGTAGTCTGTTAAAAAGTCTTGTAAAAATTTCTAGTTTTCTCTTGACTTAGAGTGAACTCCAAAGCGTATAGTAATACTGTAAGATGTATTGGAAACACCAAAATAAAACTTTGGAGGGACTAACTATGAAGATTCAACAAACAGCAGGCCGCGTAAATTTGGGCGAATTCGCACCGGATTTTGCAGCTTACAATGATGACGTATTATTCGGTAAGGTTTGGAGCACGGACGGCAAATTGACCTTGCGCGACTGTTCCCTGATTACCGTTGTAACCTTGATGGCGCAGGGGTTGACGGATAACGCTTTGCTTTTTCATTTGCAAACGGCTAAAGCAAACGGTATTACGAAGGAAGAAATTGCTGAAATTATCACTCATGCCGCTTTCTATGCTGGTTGGCCTAAAGCATGGGCTACCTTCGGCTTAGCAAAACAGGTTTGGACGGAACCGTCTGAAGAAGCGACTACGACTACCGCACAGGCGGCTAAAGCAGCTGCGGAAGGTAAAGCTGATGAAGCGAAAGCCTTGGCACTTAAAGCTGCCCACGAAGCAGAAACCATCTTCCCTATTGGCGAATTTAATAGTGGGTATGCTAAATATTTCAGTGGCGATAGCTTCTTGTATCCGGTTTCTACGAGCCAGGTTGGCATTTACAATGTAACCTTTGAACCGGGCTGCCGTAACAACTGGCATGTTCATGAAGCAAAAGCCGGTGGCGGTCAGATCTTAGTTGTTATCTCCGGTGAAGGCTACTACCAGGAATTTGGCAAACCGGCACAGCGCTTAAAGGCTGGCGATGTTGTGAACATCCCTGCTGGTGTAAAACACTGGCATGGTGCTACCAAAGACTCTTGGTTCTCTCACTTAGCAGTGGAAGTACCGGGTACGGAAACGGCTAACACTTGGTTAGAACCGGTAAGCGATGAAGATTACAATAAATTACCGTAAGCCATAAACGCATACGCGAAAAAGGCATTGGCCTTAGGATTTCGATCCTTTGGTCAATGCCTTTTTCTTTGCATAGTTTGGATTTTGTTATTTAGATACTCAGCACCTAGCCGTTTCGCGGTTGGCGAAAGGCGAGTTAGCTAAGTAGCCTCTTTGCTGTTGCGTTATTTTATTTTACCGGCTTTAAGCTCTTCTAAGAAATCACCTAAGCGCTTCAAGGCTTCCTTAATGTTAGCCAAGGAGTTGGCGTAGGCGATTCGTACGAAACCTTCACCGCAATCGCCAAAGGCGTTGCCCGGCACGACGGCTACATGCTTAGCATAGAGGAATTTTTCGCAAAATTCTTCGGACGTAAGGCCTGTAGGACGAATATCCGGGAATACGTAGAAGGCGCCTTCCGGCTCGAAGCACGGCAGGCCTAAGGAATTCAGCGTATCCACTAACAGGCGGCGACGCAGGTTGTATTGGTCGCGCATGTATACGATGTCTTCGTCACCGTTGTTCAGCGCTTCAATGGCAGCGTATTGAGCCATAGTCGGGGCGCTCATGATGCCGTACTGATGGAGCTTCGTCATAGCGGCGATGATTTCAGTAGGGCCACAAGCAAAACCAAGGCGCCAGCCTGTCATAGCATAGGCTTTCGAGAAGCCGTTAATGAGGATGGTTCGTTCCTTCATGCCCGGAATGGCAGCGATGGAGGTGTGCGGCGTTTTGCCGTAGGTAAGCTCGCTGTAGAGTTCATCGGAAATAACAAGCAAGTTGTTCTCGATGATGACTTCCGCGATTTCTTCCAGGTGTTCGCGGCGCATAACGGCACCGGTGGGGTTATTCGGGAAGGGGAGCACCAGGACTTTGGTCTTCGGTGTCAGGTGCTGGCGAATGTCGTCGGCGGTGAGGCGGAAGTTGTTTTCAGCCTTGGTTTCAACAGGCACCGGCACGCCTTTGACGACTTCAGTTAAGGGGATGTAGCACACAAAGCTTGGTACGGGGATGAGTACTTCATCGCCCGGGTTAATGAGGACGCGCAGTGCGGCGTCGATGGCTTCGGATCCGCCGACGGTTACGAGAACGTCGGTGTCCGGCTTGTAGCTTACGTCGTATTTGCGTTTCATCCACTTGGTAATGGCTTCGCGCAGTTCCATAAAACCGCGGTTCGGCGAATACCAGGTGCGGCCTTTTTCGAGTGTGTCCATGCCGGCTTCGCGGATGTGCCAAGGGGTGGCAAAGTCCGGTTCGCCGATGCTAAGGGAGATTACGTCATCGATTTCGGCGGCGATTTCAAAGAAGCGACGAATGCCGCTAGGTTTGACGTTCGCTACTTCGTGGTTGAGTAATTCTGTATAGTTAATCATTGAAAACATTGCTCCTCTTCTCTTTGACAGCTTCGTCGTGGAATATTACGTCGCGGTCTTTGTAGCGGCTCAAGATGAAATGAGTGCCAGTGCCGTGAACGCCTTCAAGTGCAGAGAGGCGACGGGCGACGAACAGTGCGATGTCGCGCATGCTTTTGCCTTGTAAAACGACGGTGAGGTCGTAGCCGCCGGACATGAGGTATACGCCTTCGACTTCTTCGAATTGCATGATGCGATGGGCGAGTTTATCGAAGCCTTGGTCCGGTTCCGGTACGACTTTGAGCTGAATGAGAGCGGTTGCTTTATTTTCGTCGACTTTTTCCCAGTCGATGATGGCTTGGTATCCTTTGATGACGCCGAGGGATTCAAGGACGCGGATGCGTTCGGTCACTTCGGCTTCGGCACAACCGACCATGGCCGCCAGCTGGGCGTGCGTAAGGGTGGCGTCTTTCGCCAAAAGGTCCAAGATTGTTTTATCCGCGGCGGATATGTTGGTTGTACTCATAGTAAAAACTCCTTTCAAGATACATTCGTGTATTCCATAAGTGCAATCTATTATATCACTTTAGGCACTAAACTGCTATAGGCAAAACGTTTGTCTGTGGGGCTGGCACTTGCTGTAGATTTTACTCCCAACTCAAATTTAAGTTCGACTATTAGGTGCTAAGGCGTTTGTGTAGTTAGAAATTGTCATTTTGAAGTTACTTAGCTTACGTAAAAGGCCGGTTAGAGCTATTTGCTCCCTGACCTTCGTCAATGGTCGCTGCATAGCTCTAACCGGTCTTTTTACACGTTTTGCTACAATTTATCCTTCTTCATGACAATTTTTAACTATCCTCAATCTACATTAGCCTGTTATAGTCGAGCTTAAATTTTTCGCATACGGTAGTGTAATCTCCAGCATCACGTGCCATTTTCCCTAGAGACTAAAGCGGGTTTGCCATAGTCCGTTTAGTGCCTTCAAGTGATATAACTTTGGGGGAGGAGAGGAGGAAAATCCTGCGGATTTTCCTCCCGGGTATTCGGGGGCTTTGGCGTTGCGTCACCTAACTTTAGGGGATACTCCCAACGAAAATTTTATCTCGACTATTTAGGTGCTAAGGCGATTGTGTAGTTAGAAATTGTCATTCTGAACCATATTATGCAAGTAAAAGGCCTGTTATAGTCGAGATAAAATTTCCGCAAACGTGAGTGCACACCTTCGGTTTTCGGTGACGTTAACGGCTCAAATCTTTGCCAGATAAAGATCTGGAGGAATATCGCGCAGTAGATTTTTGTGTAATACAAAGAGAAAACCCTTGAGGACCAACTCGAGGGTTAACGTTTGCGTCAAGCAATGACGCATGCCATATCTTTTCTGCCTAATGTCATTATAGCAGCGCGAAGGGGCTTATGCAACAAAACAAGAACACATGATTTTAGATAAAAACATCGAATAAATCAAGTTGATACATGATGCGGTAGATTTTGTCAGGATAGTCTTTTAGATACGTGTCTAATTGTTTTTTCGTAAATTTTTCGTCGATGATGTACTTTTTAATAGCAGACGCCGATTTTGTTGGATTGGCATATAAGTTAATGTCTTTTAGTAAATCCAGGAGTTGTAGCAATTGCCAATTGTCGTTAGTGATTTGGATGCGGGACTTGCGAAGGAGAAATTTTTGCCCTCGTATTTGGATGGTTCGAGATTTTGCTGATGCGATATTGCTTGTAATTTCCATAATATAAGGAACTTGAGTGCTTATGCCTAATTGATTAGCGAAGGTAAAGCCGGAGTAATAGCCGATATAGTTACAGTTACTTTTTATATATTTTTTAAACGCTACATCCTCTGGTGAAAAAGGTACGCTGAACTTTAAAGGAGATTCTTTGGGAAGATAGTAAACACCTGGGGAATAACGTTTTAAATTACCGGCATCACAAAGGCGTTTAAGAACTTGACGAAGATTGACTTCGCTTATAGGCAATATGATATCTGACTTGAGAATTGGTTCATTGGCTTCAAAATGCTGTATTAAATACTCGTAAACGCTGTTAACCATAAAAGTGAACCTCCTCTTTTGGGCGTTGTTTTGTATAATAGAAGACCTTCCTTGGGAGCGAAACCTTACTCTTATTATTGTAACTTATTTTTCTGAGAAGTTAAATTTTTGTGACAAACTGTTAGCCAAGATATGGAGTAAAAATGTGGAAAAATGGAGATAGTGATAATGCTAGATGCCGTTAATAAGATATTACTTATCCAATTTTCGGGAGCAAAAATCGAAAGATTTTGCTCCCTCTTTTTTTATGTGGACTGTGCCGTGAGTTTGAACAACATACCGAGGATGTTTTTTTCCCCTAAAGTTGCATCTATCCAACGAAACGCAAGAAATCAAAACGTAATAGCCGCAAATGCGGATGTTAGGTATCTTAATCGGCAGGTGCGGTGGCGTTTTGATAGCGGCTTTACTAGTAGGCGCTGAATTAGTTATAGGCGATTTGACGGCGTAGGGTGAAAGGCTCTAGTCGGTACAGGATTTTGGATGACAGGACTAACGTATGCGAAGCTATTAACGGGACTATATAAAGGATAACGTGGGTGTTGTGTAAGCTGACATTGTCATGGATTGTTCCTAAAAAGGGAAGAGAACATAAAAAGGCCCACACAGCTGTGCATCGACCATTGACGAAGGTCAGGGAGAAAACAGCTGTGCGGGCCTTTTTATTTAAATTTTAGAGCTTGTAATGACAATGTCGGCTTACACTAACCTAGAAACGCTTATATAGTCCCGTTAATAGCGAGTTGGGAGTATCCCCAAAAGCCGTACCGACAAGACTAACACCCTTAGCCGAAAATCGGCCAAACTACTTAAGTCCTACGGTACTAAGCCTCTCAAAACGGCACGCCTGCCGACAAGATACAAAGCAAACGCTTACAGGCTAAACGTTTTGATTTCAGTTTCGTTGATAGAAGCAACGATATCGTCGGCTAGTTTTTCAAACAACGGCAACTGCTGCGCATGCAACGCTCCACGGATATCGAGCGGCGTACCAACAATTTCCATATCCTTGAACTCATTCGTGAAATACTCAACCATGCGCTTCATAGCAGCGGAAGCCCACGAATGATTACCAACGATAGAAACCTTGTGATTGTGGAAATTCAACGCCTTCAATTCATACAACAAGTTTTCCATCGTCAAATACAATGCCAAGTTATACGTCGGCGCCATACAAACCAAATGACTATACTTCCAAGCATCCGCAATGATATACGATGCATTCGTCTTAGAAACATCATAAATCTTAATATCCGTAATACCGCGGAGAGACAACAACTTAGCCAACTGCTGTGCCATTTCAGCCGTGTTGCCATACATAGAACCGAAAGCGATTACAACGCCCTTCTTTTCAGCGGAATACGTACTCCAATGCATATACTTTTCGATCATATACTTGATACTTTCAGGAGTACGCCAAATCGGACCATGAAGCGGAGCAATCATCTTAATGCCCAAAGGAAGTGCCTTTTTGATAGCATTCTGAACCTGAACACCGTACTTACCAACGATATTCGTGTAATAACGACGTGCTTCATCTTCGTAAACACGTTCGAAATCCAACTGATCGGCAAAAATATTACCATTGATCGTACCGAACGTACCGAACGCATCGGCGGAGAACAAAATGCCCGTCGTGGATTCGAACGTACAAGTAACTTCCGGCCAGTGAACCATCGGCATCGTGTACGAATGCAACGTATGCTTGCCGAGGCAAATCGTGTCGCCTTCCTTCACTTCGTGGTAATTGCCCGGGCACGGACGACCATAGAACTGTTCAAACAAACGGAACGTCGTGCGGTTACCAACGAGCTTAACCTCCGGATAACGGTCAACAAGCTCAACCAACGTAGAGCAGTGGTCCGGTTCCATGTGGTTAACAATAACATAATCTAACTTACGACCATTCAAAAGGAATTCAACGTTATCGAAAAACTCCTGACGAATGCTGTCGTCGACGGAATCCACGATACACGTTTTTTCATCGTCAATGAAATACGAGTTATAACTTACGCCCAAGGGAATAGGAAACAAATTTTCAAAACGTTCCGTATCCCAGTCGTTACTGCCAATCCAATAAATGCTGTCTGTTAACTTTTGTGCACAATACATGACTTACATCCTTTCGACATTAAGAATAAAAAGAGCTGGTTATGCATCTAAAATTATTCGCCAACTATTATAATACAAAATAAATCGGGTACTAAGCAATATATAAACCGCAAAAAACGGCATTTAATCATGCCGTTTTTGTGATTAACCTATGCACTTTTTGAGATATGGCAAAGTAAACCAGCGAAATACCACGTTTCACTATGAAATAAGCCGCGGAGCGGCTCATTTCATAGTGTTGTGATAGGTAATACAACGTATTATTTGAAATATTTAACGCCCGATTCGAACACCGGCATAACTTTTTCGCCAGGAACGTTCTTGGCGATGCCATAGCCAACGCGTTCGATGTGCGCCATTTTACCGAATACGCGGCCGTCAGGACTGAAGATACCTTCGATGGCAGCGACGGACTGGTTCGGGTTGAAGCGTGCGTCGTAGGAAGCGATGCCGTCAGCGTCAACGTACTGCGTAGCAATCTGACCGTTGCGGTTGAATTCTACGATCTTGGACGGGGAGGCGATGAAGCGACCTTCGCCGTGAGAAATAGCTACGGTGTAGATTTCGCCGGCTTTAGCAGCGCTCATCCACGGAGACTTCGTGGAAATAACCTTGGTGCAAACCATGCAGGACAAGTGACGACCGATGGTGTTGTACGTCAAGGTCGGGCTGTCAGCGGTGAGCGGCGTTACGTGGCCGGAAGGCAAGAGGCCGAGCTTGATGAGAGCCTGGAAGCCGTTGCAAATACCGAGCGCTAAGCCGTCGCGGGTGTAGAGCAAGTTTTCCAAGGATTCAGCAAGGTACGGGTTGCGGAACAAGGTAGCCATGAATTTACCGGAGCCGTCCGGTTCGTCACCGGCACTGAAGCCGCCTGGGAAGAACACGATCTGTGCTTCGTCCAACGTCTTCTTAAGGTGCGCGATGGATTCGTTTAATTCTTCAACGGTGCGGTTGCGAATGATAACAACTTCAGCGTTAGCGCCGGCTTTTTCGAAGACGCGAGCGGAGTCGTATTCGCAGTTGGTGCCCGGGAAGACCGGAATTACAACGGTCGGTTTAGCGATGGACGTGCTAACGCGCGGTTTGGCGTGCTGGTCGTGAATGTAAGCCACAGCTTCACCGGTACCGGATTCAGCGAGACGCGGGAATACGGAGTCCCAAGTGCCTTCGTAAGCCGCTTCCAAATCGGTCAAAGCAATAGTGGTGTTGCCAACGGTTACAGTCGGTTCAGCAACGATGTTAGCCACTACAACAGCGCCAACAGTGTCAGCTAAGCGAGCAGCGGTCGCTTCGTCAACTTCAACGAGCCAGGAACCGATGTGACGAGCGAAGAGTTCCTTAGCACCCGTTTCTGTGAAATGAAGACCCAACTTATTGCCGAAGGCCATTTTTGCTGCAGCGGCCGCAATGCCACCAACTTCTACAGCGTAGGCGGAAGCGATATGACCGGCAGTCATTTCACTATGGAGCGCGTCAGCGTAGGTGTTGAACTTGGTCCAATCCGGCGTGCCGTCTCCGAGGCGCGGTACGTCGATGAAGGCCAATACATTGCCGGCTTTTTTGAGTTCCGGTGAAATAACGTCATCAACCTTGCCCGGCGTAATAGCGAAGGATACCAACGTCGGCGGTACGGTTAAGTCCATGAAGGTACCGGACATGGAGTCTTTACCACCGATAGCGCCAATGCCTAAGGCTTTCTGAGCAGCGTAAGCACCGAGCAATGCAGCGGTCGGTTTGCCCCACGATTCAGCGCCGTGGAGGCGTTCGAAGTATTCCTGTAAGGTTAAGTAAGCCGTCTTACGATTACCACCGAGGGCTACCAGCTTTGCAACGGACAACTGAATAGCGGTCTGAGCGCCATGGAACGGGCTCCAGGAAGCGATGTCCGGATCGAAGCCGTGAGCCATGATGCTGACGGTTTTCGTTTCAGCACCGAGAACCGGTAATTTAGCAACCATGCCCTGTACCGGCGTTTTCTGGTCTTTACCGCCAAACGGCATGAGTACGGAGCCGGCACCGATGGTGCTGTCGAAGCGTTCTGCTAAGCCTTGCTGAGAAGCAACAGCAGGGTTAGCCATCAAGGTAAGCCATGCATCGCGAAGGTCGGCCGTAGCGGAGGAACCGCAAGCTTCGCGTTCGTCGATGTCGAAGAGATTGCCCTGCGGTGCGGTGATATGAGCCGTAGAGGACTGTTTAGCACCGTTCGTATCTAAGAAGCGGCGGGACAAGTTAACGATGTTCGTGCCCTGCCAGTTCATAACGAGGCGACCCTGGTCAGTTACGTCAGCGACTACGGTAGCTTCCAAGTTTTCTTCGTCGCAGTACTGACGGAATTTATCCCAATCTTCCGGCGCGATAACGCAAGCCATACGTTCCTGGGATTCGGAAATAGCAAGTTCCGTGCCATCGAGGCCGTCGTATTTCTTCGGTACTTTGTCGAGGTCGATGATGAGGCCATCTGTCAATTCGCCGATAGCAACGGATACACCGCCGGCACCAAAGTCGTTACAACGTTTGATGAGGGTGGTAACTTCTTCGCGGCGGAACAAGCGCTGGATTTTACGTTCTGTAAGCGGGTTACCTTTCTGAACTTCAGCACCGCAGTTTTCCAAGGATTCTTCGGTGTGTGCTTTGGAGGAGCCTGTAGCACCGCCGCAGCCGTCACGACCGGTTTTACCGCCTAAGAGAACTACGATATCGCCAGGGATCGGCGCTTCGCGACGAACGTTACGACGCGGAGCGGCACCGACAACGGCACCGATTTCCATGCGTTTTGCTACATAGCCCGGATGATAGTATTCACGAACTTCGCCGGTAGCAAGGCCAATCTGGTTACCATAGGAGCTATAGCCACGAGCAGCGCCGGTGGTAATCTGGAATTGCGGCAATTTGCCTTCCGGCGTTTCGGAAAGCGGGGTACGCGGGTCGCCGGAGCCGGTAACGCGCATTGCCTGGTATACATAAGCACGGCCGCTCAACGGGTCGCGGATACAACCGCCAAGACAGGTAGCAGCACCGCCGTACGGTTCGATTTCCGTCGGGTGGTTGTGCGTTTCGTTTTTAAACAATAAGAGCCATTCTTCGTCTTTGCCGTCAACGTCAACGGGGATGATGATGGTGCAGGCGTTGATTTCATCGGATTCGTCAAGATTTTTAAGACCACCGGCACGGCGTAATTCTTTTACCGCCAAGGTTGCCATATCCATTAAGCAACGCGCTTTTTTCTTCGTCGTGTACAAAGCGGTGCGGCCGTCAGTGTACTGTGCCAAAGCGGCTTTGATCGGTTCGCTGAACGGACCGTCTTCGATGGTAATATCCGTCAATTCCGTCATGAAGGTAGTGTGACGGCAATGATCGGACCAATAGGTATCGAGGACGCGAATTTCCGTAATGGTCGGATTGCGATGTTCTTCATTGGCAAAATATTCTTGAATTAACGTTAAGTCGTCCGAGCTCATGGCCAAGCCGAGCTGAGCGCGCAATTCTTCGCGCTGGGTGGGGTTCATTTCAGTAAAGCCATCTAAAATAGCGACCGGGTTCGCCGGCGGTGCAGCGTTCTGTAAGGTGGTCGGAACGGCCGTAGAGGCTTCACGAGAATCTACCGGGTTGATATAATAATGTTTTACCTGAGCTAATTCGTCGTCCGTCAAATTGCCTTCAATTACGTATACATGGGCTGTTTTAACGGTAGCGCCGGATTTCAAGGTTAACATAGCCAAGCACTGTTCGGCAGAGTCGGCACGCTGGTCATACTGACCGGGTACGAATTCTACGGCCAATACATGAGCACCTTCCGGAACCGGTAACGTATCGAATACTTCATCAACCGGCGGTTCGGAGAAAATCAAATTACGGGCGGAAGCTAATTCTTCCGGGGATACTCCTTCGATATCGTACCGTTCATAAATGGTAACGGCATCTACATCGATAGCCAGGCGATCGCGCAATGTAGCCTTTACATTAGCGCCTTCGCGAGCAAATTCAGCACGTTTGCGGACAAACAGACGATGAATAGACATGGTAACTCCCTTTCCGCCGTTCAGCTTGCGATACGGCATGAAAAAACATATAAGCTCGAAAAATAAATTGTGCGAGTTTTATTGACAAGTCTAGTATATACGGTTTAGACTTATAAGTAAAGATAATCTTAACGAGAAAAATGTTAAGCTTACTTAATGCAAGACGGGACTTTACAAAATGTCTTGTACAAATTGACATTTCTGCTATTTGTGTTTTGTGATATATGTTATAATCATCTATATTAAAATTGCGTAACATGCGTAAAGGAGAGTTATCATGAGTATTTCCACTGATTTATACCGTACATTTTTTGGCGTAGGCTTGCACTTGTCGTTCTCGAAGGCAGCCAAGGATATCGGTGTATCCCAGTCGGCCATTAGTCAGAGTATTAAGCAGTTGGAACGAGAATTGGATATGACCTTGTTTGAGCGTACGACGAAGTCCGTAGCGTTCACACCGGAAGGTAAGGAATTGTTTGAAACCGTAGCTAAGGCATTCTCCATTTTGGACAATGGTGTAACTCAGTTGCAGGAACGGATGAGCCACGAACAGGAAAGTTTGAAATTAGCAGCTACTGATACGTTGTGCCGTCATTTCTTATTGCCGTATTTCTTAAAATGGCAGAGCGCTGACAATTCTACGGGTCTTCAGATTACGAACCGTCCGTCTCCGGATTGCGTTAAGATGTTAGAAAATAGAGAAGCACAGTTGGCAGTTGTTAATAACTACGACGGCTTGGCTTTGAATCCGCAGATGGAAATCATCGAATTGGCACCGATGCAGGATATCTTCGTAGGTGGTCCGGCGTACAAGGATGCAGGCGTATTCGATTTGGAACACTTATTGCAGGAACCATTGCTTTTATTGAGCCAGGGCGCTGCTAGCCGTACGTTCTTCGACGATATTACCGGCAATGCATGCAAGAAACCGGCTTTCGAATTAGGTAGCCTTGATGTATTAATGGATTTAGTTCAGATTAATATGGGTATTTCTTTAGTACCGGATATCTTAGTGCGCCGTCAGATCGCAGAAGGTACTGTTGTGCCGATTAAGACGGATATCGTAGTACCGACACGCAAAATCGTATTGGTTCGCTCCCGCTTAATGCCGTTATCGCAAGGTGCAGCGAAATTTATTGACCTCCTTGTCAATAAATGATATGTTTATGAGATAGAAGGTAGACTAATAAGGAGGTCCATTCATGGAAGAACTGAAACAACGCATAATGGAAGAGGGGAAAGTGCTCAACAATCGAGTGCTGAAGGTAGATAGCTTTTTAAATCACCAAATCGATCCTAAGTTGTTTGTAGCCATCGGTAAAGAAATCGCCGCTCGTTTTAAAGATCAGGGCATTCAGCGTATTGTAACCATTGAAGCATCCGGCATTGCTATTGCGTTACAGGCTGCTATTGAAATGGATTTGCCGTTGGTATTTGCTCGTAAGAAAAAATCTATTCTTATGACGGATGATGTATATCATTCCGTTGTGTATTCCTACACGAAGGAAGAAAACTACGATGTAACCATTTCCAAGCGTTTCTTGCCGGCCGGCGAAAAGGTGCTCATCATCGATGACTTCTTGGCTAGCGGTGAAGCGGCTATGGGTTTGGCTAAGCTCGTAGAAAGCGCCGGCGACACCGTCGCAGGTATTGCAATCGTCATCGAAAAATCTTTCCAGCCTGGTCGTGAACGGTTAGAAAGAGCCGGTTACAACGTACAGTCTTTAGTGCGCATTAAAGAGTTTAAAGACAATAAATGCGTATTTTTAGAGGACTAATAGCACTTTTATATACTAAGAATCTGACGCCTAAAGCGAAGCTTTGGGCGTCTTTATTTTTAATAGTAGGATTACGAAAATTTTTCATAACTCTTTACATAGAAGTTGATTATTTTAGTAAAAAAATATATAATCAATTACATAGAAGGTTTTCGAAGGGATACGTTTGTAGATTCTTTTGATGAAAATTGTTAGTGGCGGTTGGTTTTACATTTATGGCTTAGCCTCTTAGAGGAGACTAAACCGCGGAGAGGATTGTTATTATGAATAAAAAAAGCTGAAAAATTCGACGCATTTTTGCAGGAAAATAAGGTACCTTGGTTCACGAAGGACGAACGTAAAGACGAATTCGATTCCGTTGTGTTCAGCGGTCGCTTGGAAGCTGCCTCCCAGCAGTTCCCGGTTTTCGTTATCTTAGATGACTCTGTATTCAGCTTGGTTCGTACCATCGTAACGACGGCACCGGTTGCTCCGGAACATCGCGCAGATGTTGCTTTGTACCTTAGCGAATTGAACAGCAAATTTAAAATCTTTAAATATTACATCGGTGAAGACGACGGCGCTGTATATCTTGATATTAGCTTCCCGTCCACTGATGACGAATTTAACCCGGGCTTATTGCTCCAGTTGCTTGGCCAGGTATTGTTGCCGCATGTAGAAGAATTCTACCCGCAGCTCATGGAAACCGTATGGGGCCGCAAAGAAGAAGACGCTAAGGAAGAAGCTAAAGCACAGAAAGCTACTACGAAGCGCACTACCCATAAAAAAGCAGCTACCAAATAAGTTCTAGGAAAGCGGAGGTCTCACAATGGCTCAACCTACCAATCAAAAGAGTAAACCCTTTGAACAATTTTTAGTGGATGAAGAGATTACTTGTTTTGAAAAACGGGATATTGGCGATGAAGACGGTACCGTTGTGTATCGCTCGTACGTGCAAACCAGCATTGGCGATATGCCGATTTTCGTACTCCTTGATGCTACCGTATACAGCGTTATCCGCGTTGTCATCGGCAGCCATGTAGTAACGCCGGAAAACCGTGGTCCTATTTTGGACTTTATCAATAAGGAAAACAGCGTGTACAAGAACTTCAAGTATTACATTGAAGAAGATGACGATAGCCTCTATTTGGACTGTATTTATGTAAGCTCCAATGGCGCGTTTGAACCGCAGCTGTTGTACGTATTGATGAACCAAATCGTTGAGTATATTCCGAAGGTAACGGAGTCCTTGAAGGCGGCTATGAACATCGATAAGCTGCCGGATCCCTTTGCCGGTCATGAACATCATCACGACCACGAAGAAGCTTAACTAACACCCTAAGACGGCTACGCCGCGCACCTGAAATATGGTGTGACGGGCAGTAGCCGCCTTAGGGTGTTTCTGTTTTTTCGTGACTTTTGGGCATAATTGGTATTAGCTAGAGATATATTGGTGATTAATGTTCGATACATATCGAACATTAGCTAAATCAAATAAATCAACATTCGATAATTATATTGACTTATAAGTCGCCGTTTGCTACAATCAGAGTGTAAACAGTTTGCTCGGTGAAACATAAGCGTACTGGGCTTTTTTTATTGGAGGGACACAAATGAAGGTTGGTATTGTCATGGGCAGTGACTCTGACTTGGCCGTTATGAAAAAGGCCGCTCACGTGCTCAAAGATTTCGACATTGAGTTTGAAATGGTAATTGCATCCGCACATCGTACACCGGAAGAGGTTAAGAAATTCGTAACCCGCATGGAAGCTGAAGGCGCTTTAGCGATTATCGCAGGTGCTGGCGCAGCAGCTCATTTGCCTGGCGTTATCGCATCCTTTACGGTATTGCCGGTTATCGGCGTACCGTTGAACGCAACGGCCTTAAAAGGTGTTGATGCATTGTTGGCCATCGTCCAGATGCCATCCGGCATGCCGGTAGCAACTATGGCTGTAGACGGCGCAAAAAATGCAGCCCTCTTTGCGGTGCAGATTGGCGCAGCGCAAAACGAAGCTTTACGCAACAAATACAAAGCTTATCGCGAAGATATGGCAAAACAAGTTATTGCTAAAAACGAAAAATTGCAGGCTGAATTAGCTGGCAAATAAGAGCCTGGCTACTAACTAAGTAGCGACTCGTAATACTTATTCAACGATTACAATCGGCACAGGAGGAACCACTCATGAACATGTTATACGAAGGCAAAGCAAAACAGGTATTCGAAACGGAAAACAAAGATCAGTACTTAGTACATTACAAAGATGATGCAACCGCATTCAACGGCGAAAAGAAAGGTACCATCCATGACAAAGGCGTTTTGAATAACAAAATCGCTTCCTTCTTCTTCGAATTGTTGACTAAAGAAGGCGTACCGAATCATTTCATTAAACGCCTCAACGATCGCGATCAGTTGGTTAAGAAATTGGAAATTTTGCCTTTGGAAGTTATCGTACGTAACATCGTAGCCGGCTCTTTGGCTAAACGCTTGGGTATCGAAGAAGGTACGCCTTGCAAACGCCCAATCCTCGAATTCTGCTACAAAAACGACGATTTAGGCGACCCGTTCGTAAACGAAGACCAGATCTTAGCATTAGGCTGGGCTACGGAAGAACAGCTTGCTTTGGTTCGTAAATACACCATGCAGGTTAACGACATCTTGAAGAAATTCTTGGCTGAAAAGAAAGTTACCTTGGTTGACTTCAAATTGGAATTCGGCGTTCATAACGGCGAAGTGTTGTTAGGCGACGAAATCTCCCCGGATACTTGCCGTTTCTGGGACAGCGATACCAACGAAAAGCTCGACAAAGACCGTTTCCGTCGTGACCTTGGTAACGTTGAAGACGCTTATAAAGAAATGTTGTTCCGTCTTACTGGCGAACGCGCGTAAGCACTACTTATTTCACAATATAATCTGTATACCGCAGTAGGTTTTAAATTATAAGAATACGGCTTCGTCTTTGGCGAGGCCGTACGTTATCTAACTGAGTAGGAGAAACTGATGCACTACGACTCTGTATTTGATAAATGGCATGAGGAATGCGGCGTTTTCGGTATTTTTGACCGTCATTTGAACGTTGGTCACTATACCTATTGGGGCCTTTTCGCCCTTCAGCACCGCGGCCAGGAAAGTGCCGGCATCGCTATTAGCGATGGGGAAACCATTGAAGTGACAAAAGGGATGGGCCTGGTAACGGAAGCTATCCGCAACATGCCAATCCATGAAGGTCATATTTCGGCCGGCCATGTTCGTTATTCTACGACTGGCTCCAACAATCCTAAGAATATTCAACCGTTAGTTATTCACTACTTAGGTGGTGACATGGCGGTAGCTCACAACGGCAACTTGACCAACGCGTTGGCCTTGCGCAACGAATTGGAAAACAACGGTTCTGTATTCCAGACCACGATGGACTCGGAAGTTATCGTTAACATGATTGCTCGTTCCAAAGCAGCCTCCACGGAAGAACGCATTATTGAAGCAGTAAAACGCATTGAAGGGGCATTCTCCCTCGTTGTGGCAACTAATGAAAAGCTTATCGGCGTGCGCGATCCGAACGGTTTCCGCCCGTTGTGCCTTGGCAAAACGGAACACGGCTATGTGCTTTCTTCGGAAACCTGTGCGCTTGACGCTATTAAGGCTGATTTCATCCGTCACATCGATCCCGGTGAAATGGTTGTTATCGACGATAGCGGCGTGCGGAGCATTATGTACGTTCCTCAAGAAGAAAAGGTACAGAAAGCTCTTTGCGTATTCGAATATATTTACTTTGCGCGTTCAGATAGCAATATTGACGGCCAGAGCGTTTACATGGCGCGCCTCAACATGGGCCGCGAATTGGCTCGTGAAACGAAATACGACGCCGACCTCGTTATGTCCATTCCTGACTCGGGCACGACGGCAGCGCTCGGTTATTCCCGTGAATCGGGCATTCCGTTTGGCGAAGGTCTTATTAAGAACCGCTACATGGGCCGTACCTTCATCAAGCCGGACCAGAAACAGCGTGACTTGGCTGTTCGTATGAAATTAAATGCCGTACCGGAGGTTGTAGCCGGTAAGCGCATCGTCCTCATCGATGACTCCATCGTTCGTGGTACGACCAGTGGTATTATTGTGCGCATGCTCAAGGAAGCAGGCGCTAAAGAAGTATACATGTGCGTTAGCTCCCCGGCTATCGAATTCCCGTGTCACTACGGTATCGATACGTCGGTTCGTAAAGAATTGATTGCAGCTACCCACACGGTGGAACAGATTCGTGAATACATTCACGCTGACAAGCTCCACTACTTAAGCCGTGCCGGCTTGTGCCGTGCAATTGGCAACATTGAAGAAAAAGATTTATGTTTCGCTTGCTTCAACGGCGACTATGCTGTGCAAGTACCGGAAGACACCGAAGACGGAGGAAAATATGTGCTCGAATAAAGAGGCTATGACGTACCGCGACGCCGGCGTAGACATTGACGCTGGTAACAAAGCAGTAGAATTGATGAAAGCAGCAGTTAAACGGACCTATACCGCCGGTGTAGTTGGTGATTTGGGCGGCTTTGGCGGCTTGTACTCCTTAGCTGGTTTCTCCATGAAGGAACCCATGCTCGTATCCGGCACTGACGGCGTAGGCACGAAGCTTCGCTTAGCAATTTTAATGGATAAACACGACACCATTGGCCAGGACTGTGTAGCCATGAGTGTTAACGATATTTTGGTTCAAGGCGCAACGCCGTTGTTCTTCCTCGACTATATCGCCGTTGGTAAATTGGTACCGGAACAGGTAGCCACCATCGTTGGCGGTGTAGCTCGTGCGTGTGAAGAATCCGGATGTGCTCTCTTGGGCGGCGAAACCGCTGAAATGGCTGGCTTCTATGGCGATGGCGACTATGACGTAGCCGGCTTTGCCGTAGGTATTGTGGACAAATCTAAGCTCTTAACCGGCGCTGACATCAAAGCTGGCGACGTACTCTTGGGCTTGCCGTCCTCCGGCGTTCACAGTAACGGTTTCTCCTTGGTTCGTAAAATCGTGTTCGACCGCATGAACATGAAATTGACGGATGAAGTACCGGAATTCGGTAAAACCTTAGGCGAAGAATTATTGACGCCGACCCGCTTGTACCCGAAGGCTGTATTGCCGTTGTTGCAAAAAGGCCTCTTAAAAGGTATGGTACACATCACTGGCGGCGGCTTCTACGATAACATTCCGCGCATTTTGCCGGAAGGCACGGCTGTTCGTGTGAACACTGAAGCATGGCCGAAGTTGCCGGTATTTGCTAAGCTTCAGGAATGGGGCAATGTAGCACCGAAGGAAATGTACCGCACGTTCAACATGGGTATCGGCATGATCCTCGCCGTTGATGCTGCTAACGTTGACGCTGTTAAAGCTGACTTGGCCGCTCGCGGCGAAGCTGTATACGAAATCGGTCGCGTAGAACCTAAGACGGACGCACCGGTTATCCTGGAAGGTCGTGAATTCAATGACTAAACGGTTAGCAGTTTTTGCCGGTGGTCGCGGTTCCAACGCGGCTGCATTATATGACGCTATGCAAGCCGGTGAAATTAACGGCACCGTTGTAGTCGTTGTCAGCGATAATCCGAAGGCAAAGGTATTGGACCGCGCCGCTGAATGGGGCGTGCCGACCTTGGTGGTAGAACCGAAGAAATTCGAATCCCGCCCAGCCTTTGAACAGGCGTTGTTGGACGCTTTGGCACCGTACAAGGTAGACGGCATTTTATTGGCCGGCTACATGCGTTTGCTGGGCGAAACCTTCATCACGCCGTACGAACATCGCATTTTGAACATTCATCCTGCTTTATTGCCGTCGTTCCCGGGCCTTCATGCGCAGGGACAGGCCGTAAAAGCCGGTGTAAAGATTAGTGGTTGCACCGTTCACTTCGTGGACACCGGTATGGACTCCGGTCCGATTATCATGCAAACCGCTGTGCCCGTGTATGCTGACGATACGGAAGACACGTTGGCAGCGCGCATTTTGCCGCACGAGCACGAAACCTACAAAAAAGCGGCCGCTCTTTTCTGTGATGATCGCTTAGTCATCGAAGGGCATACCGTACATATTAAAGACTAGCTCTTGACGTATGGCCGTAGCACTTCGCTACGGCTATGCGACTTACATATTAAGAAGTATAGATTGGTAAGAAACCGTATAACGAGATAGGAGGACTCCATGATTAAAAATGCACTGATCAGTGTATCGGACAAAACAGGCGTTGTAGAATTAGGACGCGGTTTAGTGGAATTAGGTGTTAATGTGTACTCTACCGGTGGTACGTTCAAAGCCTTGCAGCAGGCTGGCGTTGAAGTTCACTCTGTAGAAGAATTGACCCATTTCCCGGAAATGATGGATGGTCGCGTTAAGACCTTGCATCCTATGGTACACGGTGGCATTTTGGCAATTCGCGACAACGAAGCTCATCAGAAGGCTATGGCTGACCATGGCATTCAGCCGTTGGATTTGGTTGTGGTTAATCTCTATCCGTTCCGTGAAACCATTGCCAAAGAAGGTGTAACCTTAGAAGAAGCTATTGAAAACATCGATATCGGCGGCCCGACTATGGTTCGTTCCGCAGCTAAGAACAATGCTTTTGTTGGCATCGTAGTTAACCCGGATCGTTACAGTGAAGTGCTTGATCGCTTGCGTAAGGATGGCGATTTAGGCCGTGATTTCCGTCTCGTATTGGCACAGGAAGCGTTCGCTCACACCGCTGCTTACGATACGGCCATTGCTAATTATTTCAGTGAACGCCTTGGCCAGACGCCGTTCCCGGCAGAATACTTGCAGGCCTATGAAAAGGTTACGGACCTTCGCTATGGTGAAAACCCTCACCAGAAAGCTGCTTTCTACAAAGAAATTGGCCACGCTGACGGCATGGGCGCTATGAAACAGCTTCATGGCAAGGAATTGTCCTACAACAATATCGTAGACATGGAAGCCGCTTGGAACATGGTTTGGGAATTCAACGAACCGGCAGCTTGCATCATTAAACACACCAATCCCTGTGGCGCTGCAATCGGCAAGGATTTGCACGAAGCCTATGTAAAAGCTTATGAAGCTGACTCTGTATCCGCTTTCGGTGGTATTGTTGCGTTGAACCGCGAAGTTGATGCTGCTACGGCTACGGAAATGAGCAAAATCTTCTTGGAAGTTATTATGGCACCGTCCTTCAACGCGGAAGCTCTTCAGATTTTGGAAGCGAAGAAGAACATTCGCCTTATCGAATTAGAAAAACCGAAGTCCAACCAGGTTGCTGTGAAGAAGGTTTCCGGCGGTCTCTTAGTTCAGACGGAAGATGATTTGCAGGAAGACGAAACCACTTACACGGTAGTAACGAAGGTTCAGCCGACCAAAGAACAGTGGGATGCCCTTCGTTTCGCTTGGAAGATGGTTAAACACGTTAAATCCAATGCTATTTTAATTGCTAAAGATAATCGTACCTTAGGTGTTGGCGCCGGTCAGATGAACCGCGTTGGCTCCGCTAAAATCGCTTTAGAAGAAGCTGGTGAAGAAGCGAAAGGCGCTGTATTGGCATCCGATGCATTCTTCCCGTTTGGCGATACCGTAGCAACCGCTGCTGAACATGGTATTGCAGCCATCATCCAGCCGGGCGGCTCCATTCGCGATGAAGAATCCATTGCTAATGCAGATAAAGCCGGCATCGCTATGGTATTCACGCACGTACGTCATTTCAAACATTAATTCGGAGGTAATACTATGAAGGTTTGTGTCATCGGTTCCGGCGGCCGCGAACATGCGTTAGCACGTCGTTTGTATGACAGCCCGTCCGTAACGGCGGTTTATGCCGTGCCGGGCAGTGCGGCTATGGCCGAAGTAGCAACTTGCGAAAACTTAGATTGGGCCGATACGCCGGCGTTGCTTTCGTTCTTGAAGGCAAACGGCGTTGACCTCGTTGTCATCGGTCCGGAAGCACCGCTTGTAGCGGGCTTAGGCGATACCTTGCGCGACGCAGGCTATGCTGTGTTTGGTCCGTCCAAAGCAGCGGCTCGCCTAGAAGGTTCCAAGGTTTTTGCCAAGGAAATCATGAAGAAATACAATATTCCGACCGCAGCCTATGGCGTGTTCAGCGATGTAGCGGAAGCGAAGAAATTCATCGCTGAAGTGGGCGCACCGATCGTTATCAAAGCCGATGGCTTGGCTGCCGGCAAAGGCGTTGTAGTGGCTATGACGCTGGACGAAGCCAATGCGGCCGTAGACGACATGTTAGCCGGTAATCGTTTCGGCGACGCAGGCCATATTGTAGTTATCGAAGAATTCATGGCTGGCGAAGAAGCGTCCCTGTTGGCTTTCGTGGATGGCAACACCATTGTGCCCATGATGGCTGTACAGGATCATAAGCGCATTTTCGACGGTGATAAAGGCCCGAATACCGGTGGTATGGGTACCTATGCGCCGGCACCGGTTATGACCGATGCGCTTACCAAAGAAGCGTATGACAAGATTTTAGTGCCTATGGTACAGGCTATGAACGCCGAAGGCACGCCGTATAGCGGTTGTCTCTATGCAGGCCTCATGATTACGGACCAGGGCCCGAAGGTTGTAGAATTCAACGCGCGCTTTGGCGACCCGGAAACGCAGGTATTGATGCCGCTCTTGAAGAGCGATTTGGGCACCATCATGATGGCTTGTGCCAAAGGCGAATTAACGCCGGATTTGGTGCAGTGGCACGATGGCAGCGCTGCTTGCGTTATTTTGGCATCGGCCGGTTATCCGGAATCATCCCACAAGGGTGATGTTATTAGCGGCGATCTCGGCCATACGGAATCCGTATACGTGTTCCATTCCGGCACGGCGTACAAGGACGATGCGTACGTTACCGCCGGCGGTCGCGTCCTCGGTGTCGTAGGCAAGGGCAAAGACCTGCAGAGCGCTTTAGACACGGCGTATGACCGCGTTAAAGCCATCTCCTTCGACGGCATGCAGTTCCGTAAGGACATTGGTCAGAAAGCCTTCAAGCATCTGAAATAAACGGCCGTAACCGGCTGTGGTCATCAATTGACCATAACCGAATAGCCATACTTAAAAAGGAACCTCGTAGGGGGTTCCTTTTTTTACATTAAAAATTAAGTTTTGCGCTTGGGTCTTATATTTTTTGAAAATTAAGTGTATAATTGATGCTATAAGGGATTGTGCGCAATTCTGTTAATCAGATGCGCAGGTACAGGTACGTGTGCTTTTTTCGGTTGGTGTGATGAACTTCGTTGTGAAGCAACTGATGCAGGAAAGCACTGAGCGAGGTTACTAACATGGCATTATACAAAAATCTCAAACGAGCAAGAGTTAGAACCGGGCGAAGCCAGCTGGAAGTAGCTGCTGACATTGGCATTAGCAATGCAGCGTTATCTAACTATGAAACAGGCTATCGGGAACCGGATTTGGAAACATTGAAGCAGTTAGCCATGTACTATGGTGTGTCCTTGGACGAACTGGCTGAGGTTGATACGACGAAACAGCCGGTCTATGATTTGTGGGCTGTTTTGAAGAACAAGGAAGTGGCCTTTAACGGTAAAAAATACCGTCTAAAAGATTCCCAGCGACAGCAATTGCGTAAACAGCTGGCCATGCTGTTTGCCAAATACGAAGCAGTAGAAGAACCAACTAAGAAATAGGCAGAATATTTGCTTAGTGCAGTAGTATTGCTTAGGACGATGCTACTAGAAAAAAAGTTAACATAATTATAATAAAACACTTGCAGTTGAAGTGGACTCCAGGGGTATACTTAGCCTAAGAAATAGGGTAGGTTTTCTTGTTGTGTCATAGCTGGAGGTGTTTTTTTATGTCCGAAGGTCGTAATAAAGGGATTAATGTAACGCGTCGTGGCTTTTTAAAGGCCGCTGGTCTTACGGCGCTAGCAACGGCGTTGCCGTTTTCGTTTTCGAAGTTAACACAGCAGGCTGATGCAACAGCGCCGCAGACGTCCACGGCGGTGCCCGGTTGGAGTGGGTCCTATGCAACCAAAACGCCGGATCCGACGAAGCCGACGGTTTATTTTACGCGAAACTTAAGCCCGGCTGGAGTGCTGGCGATTTATAACAAGGTTAACGGCGATATTACGGGCAAGGTGGGCATTAAGCTGTCCACCGTTGAACCGCATGGGCGCAATATTTTGCCTCGCGATTACATCGTGGCCTTGCAGGGGGCTATACCTAATAGCCAAATTGTGGAATGTAACGTATTTTATGGCAGCCCGCGTCAGCATACGGACACGCACCGCGAAGTGCTGAAGATTAATGGCTTCGATTTCTGCCCCGTAGATATTATGGACGCTGATGGCGATGCAACACTTGAAATAAAAGGCATGAAGGACTTTCTCAATCACGATAAATACCCAGACGGCAAGTATCCGTTCACGCCAGGCGTTCACCTTGACCATATTGCCGTAGGCAAGAACATGCTGAACTACGACTCTATGGTGGTGTATACGCACTTTAAAGGCCATATAATGGCTGGCTTTGGTGGTTCCTTGAAGAACATCGGAATTGGCTGTGCATCCGGCGCTGTTGGTAAACGCCAAATTCATGGCGATGGCTGGGAAACGGGCAAAGTGTTCCTGGAACGCATGGTCGAATCCGGCAAAGGGACCATGGATCACTTCGGCAAGCACATTACCTATATTAACGTGCTGAAAAACATCTCCGTCGACTGTGACTGCGATGCCCATCCGGCTGCACCGACCTGCCCTGATATCGGCATCGTCGGCTCCACCGATATCCTTGCCGCCGACCAAGCCGGTATCGATTTAATCTACCAACTGCCACAAGCTCAAAACAAAGACATCGTAGAACGCATCGATAGCCGTTTAGGACGCCACCAACTCGACTACATGGAGTCGCTTGATATGGGCAACCGCCATTACAACTTAGTGGAATTGAAATGAAAAAGTAAAAAAATCCCTAACAATTATGTACCGACCATTGGTGAAACCGAAGGGAGGGAATGATTGTTAGGGATTTTTTGTGTTATTTAGATTTCATCACTAAGTGTAATGGTGGTGCCCGGATCAACGACGAGGCCTACTTGGCGATATTTGTTTTCCAACAAAGCAACAAAGGTTGCCGGCTCTTTATCTATAACCGGCCATGTTTTATAATGGATAGGTATGGTAACATTGGCTTTGATGAGCGAAGCGGCCAACAACGCATCTTCTACGCCCATGGTGAAGTTATCACCGATTGGCAATAATGCGTAGTCGATGTCGCCAAAGCGATTGAGGTATTTCATATCGCTGAAGAATGCCGTATCGCCAGCGTAGTAAATGGTTTTACCAAAGAATTTAATGATAACGCCGCAAGCGTGACCACCCGGAATGCCGGCACCATGGAAGGCCGGTACGATGCGAATGGAGCCAAAGTCGAAGTCAAATTTGCCACCTAAATGCATAGCATGGGTGCGAAGACCAGCGGCTGCTGCTTTGTGAGCGATTTCAGCGGTGCTGATTAACAGCGCATCATTGGCAAGACCAATTTGGTCTGCGTCGCCGTAATGGTCGTCGTGACCATGGCTAACGAAGATGTACTGGCATTTAATGTCTTCCGGTTTTGCCGTATCCCACGTATTGCCGTTAAAGAACGGGTCTACTACAATAGAAGTATCGCCATGGGTCAGCATAAAAGCTGAATGGCCATAATAAGTTAAGGTCGAGTCCATAAAAAATCCCTCCTTGATCTCACCGGCAGTTGCGTCGTGGCCGGCCACTGAAATTAAGTACGCCGGCGACTTGTGGGCTTAATCAGGTCTTACAAACGGCGTAGTCTATTGATTAATTTAATAGTAACACAAAAATCAAATAATAACTATATAAACATGGTGAAAACTAAGTATTTTATTATATTTTTACGTCATGAATGAGACCTTTTGGAAGGAGTGATTAGCACTATGGCAGATAAAGTATTACAGCATAAGACAACTGACGATTCCCACGAGGTATTGACCCATTTTGATGGAGAAGGCAATGCGCGCATGGTGGATGTAACCGATAAATCGATAACGGACCGCGTAGCCGTTGCAGAAGGCTATATTACAGTTAATGAAGTGGCGTACGACCGCATAAAAGCAGGCACGATGAAGAAAGGTGACGTGTTGGCGGTGGCGCAATTGGCTGCTATTATGGGCGCTAAACGCACGTCGGATTTAATTCCCTTGTGTCATCCCTTGGCATTGACCAATGTGACGGCTACGTGCGAATTAGCCGATGCGTTTCGCGTATTGGTCCGGGTGACGGTGAAGACTACAGGCCGTACCGGCGTGGAAATGGAAGCCTTAACGGGCGTTCAGGTAGGCTTACTTACGGTTTATGATATGTGCAAGGCCATCGATAAGGGCATGGTTATTGGACCGGTATACTTGGTGAAGAAGAGCGGCGGCAAGAGCGGTGATTTCACCAGAACGGATTTGCCGGAAAGTACGTTGTAAGACAGAAATTTACACTTGAACAGATGTGTATAATTAGGTACAATAAATAGTTAGATAGCCTATTTGTTAGGCTTGTGACGAAGAATGAAAACAACTAGAAAAAGGTGACTATAGTGGAAATTGTACTGGTAGAACCGGAAATTCCGGGTAATACGGGGAATATTGCTCGATTATGCGCAGCGAATCACATGACGCTCCATTTGGTAAAGCCCTTGGGATTTTCGTTGGACAGTAAATACTTAAAACGTGCCGGCCTTGATTATTGGCATTTAGTCGACGTGCAGGTTCATGAAAACTTGCAGGAAGTCTATGATAAATGCCCGGACCGTCGTTATTTTTATGCGACGACGAAGGCAAAGCATACGTACGCCGAAGTGGAATACCAAATCGGTGACATGCTCGTGTTTGGTAAGGAAACAAAAGGCTTGCCGGAAGAATTGTTGGCTCAGCATCGGGAAAGCTGCATTCGCATTCCCATGATCGAAGAAGCCCGTTCCTTGAATTTGTCGAATTCGGTGGCGATTATTGCGTACGAAGCCATGCGCCAATTGAATTTCCCAGATTTGAAGAACTTTGGCCGCGGCGTGCCTGATTTTAAATAAGTGAAGTGAGTACGAGGAGGATTAGTATGAATTACGATGCAGCATACCAATTACAGAAAGCCATGCGCGATAGCGATGAATATAAAGAGTTAATGGCCGCACAGGCAGCTATTGAAAGCGATGCAACGGCTAAAGGCTTAGTTGAAAAGTTCATGTTACAGCAGATGCAGTGGGAATACGCTAAAATGGCGGAAGCACCGGAAGTTGACGATATTGCTAAGAAATTGGAAGAGCTTATGCCGATGGTCCAGGCAAATCCGGGCGCTTTGTCCTATTTGCAGGCTCATACTCGTTGGACCCAGGCTTCTAACGACATTTATCGCATTATCAGTGAACCTATTACAGAAGGAATGAAAATTCTTGAAAAAGCAAAACAGTAATTTGGAAGCGCTCTTTGAGCGACTGACCGAGGTAGCCGCTGATTTGCTGCCGGTTCGCAGTGCGCCTATGTCGGAGCATACGACGTTTAAAATTGGTGGTCCTGCCGATATTTTCGTGGAACCGCGGAATATTGAGGAGTTAAGCCAAGTTATGGCGTTGGTCCATGACAGCCAGGTGCCGGTAACGGTTATTGGCTGTGGCTCTAATGTATTGGTTCGCGACGGCGGTATTCGCGGCGTAGTAGTATCCTTGTGCGGCATGCGCCAGGTATTGCGTCACGAAGACGGTAACATCGTAGCCGGTGCAGGCTACACATTAAAGGAAGTATCTGAGTTCGCTTGGCAGGAAGGCTTAACGGGCTTGGAATTTGCCATTGGTATCCCTGGTAGCTTAGGCGGCGCGGTGTTTATGAATGCCGGTGCGTACGGCGGGGAAATGTGCCAAATCGTAACGGCTGTGAAGGCTGTTGATTTCAAAGGCAATGTACATGAATACGAAGCGGAAGCATTGGATTTTGCGTACCGTCACAGCGTGTTCCATGACAATCATGAAATTATCGGCGAAGTGACGATGAAGCTGGTGCCGGGCAATGAAGCGGACATCAAAGCGGCGATGGACGACTTGACAGAACGCCGCGAAGCGAAGCAGCCATTGGAATATCCCAGTGCCGGTTCTACGTTTAAGCGCCCGCCAGGGTACTATGCCGGTACCTTGATTGAGCAAACCGGTCTTAAGGGCTTAACCGTAGGGGATGCGCAGGTATCCCAGAAGCATGCCGGCTTTGTTATCAATCGCGGCAGTGCTACGGCGGATGACGTACTTGGCGTTATTAGCGAGGTACAGCGCCGCGTCCATGAAGCGCATGGTGTGACTTTGGAAACCGAAGTGCGCATTATTGGCGAAGATGTAAAATAAATCCTTGACATTCACTGTTGAAGGTATGTATAATAGTTCGGTAAGCATTCGTATCTGCTTCCATTAGCCCCGGAAAGAGACACAATGCTTCTTGGTAGATCTAGTCGTTATTAGGAGGAATTTGCAGCATGAAAACCACATATATGGCCAATCCGAACACAATTGAACGGAAATGGTATGTTGTTGACGCTGAAGGTAAAACTTTAGGACGCCTTGCTGCCGAAGTAGCTAAAGTTCTTCGGGGCAAAAACAAACCGACTTTCACACCCCATGTAGACACCGGTGACCACGTTATCGTTGTCAATGCGGCTAAAGTTCGTTTGACAGGCAAAAAATTGATTCAGAAAACGTATTTCCGCCATTCCGGTTATCCGGGCGGCTCCACTTTCGTAACTGCCGGCAATATGTTGGAAAAACATCCGGAACGCGTTGTGGAAATGGCTGTTCGCGGTATGCTTCCGAAGAATAAATTGGGCGAGCAGATGTATCGTAAACTCAATGTTTACGCTGGTGCAGAACATCCGCATGCAGCTCAGAAACCTGAAGTTTTGGAATTGGATATTCGGTAATCTACCGGGAGGAGGAACATATACATGGCAGTAGCTCAGTACTACGGTACAGGTCGTAGAAAATCTTCCGTTGCCAGAGTTCGTCTGGTACCGGGCACAGGTAAAATTATCATCAACAAACGTGAACTTAACGAATACTTCGGTCGTCAGACTTTGGAATTAATCGTTAAGCAGCCGTTGAACTTAACTGGCACGGTTGAACAGTATGACGTAATCGCTGACGTAGCAGGTGGCGGCCCGTCTGGTCAGGCCGGCGCTATCCGTCACGGTATTTCCCGTGCATTACTCGGTGTTGACGGTGAATTGCGTGCTTCTTTGAAAAAAGCAGGCTTCTTAACTCGTGACCCGCGTATGAAAGAACGTAAGAAATACGGCTTGAAGAAAGCTCGTAAAGCTTCTCAGTTCTCTAAACGTTAATTTTATAACGTATATAAACCCAGTAAACAGTTTGTTTACTGGGTTTTTTATATGTTGATATAATTTTCTAACTACGCATAACGGTAAGTTTCTCGAAAGTGGCATCCAGTTGCTTTGGATTTCATGTTTCTTTTAAAGAAGTACCGTACAGTAAATAGTAAGGGTGTTAACTAAATTACAAAAATAGCGTAGAATGAAATGAGAACAAGTGAGTAGGAGCTTGTGACGTAGAAGATTGGTGGTGTTTCGTATGAAGTTGGTTACAATTTTAATAGCGGTGCTGGCCGCTATGGGGCCGCTTAGTACGGATGTATTTTTACCAGGCTTGCCGGCTATGGCAACGGAATTACATTCGTCAGTGGCGCAAATGCAGTTAAGCATGACGACGGCCTTTTTAGGCCTTGCTTTAGGGCAGATTGTCATTGGCCCGTGGAGTGATCAGGTAGGGCGCCGGAAACCGGTTATTATTTCTATGATAGGCTTTGCTGTTGCCTCTTTTGGCTGCAGTATGGCAACGTCCCTGGAGTCTTTGTTGGCATGGCGTTTTGTACAAGGGTTCTGCGGTACCGGCGGTATCGTATTATCTCGTGCCATGGCCGGCGATATGTATCGCGGTCAGGACCTAGCGAAATTTATGGCGCTGTTAATGCTTATTAACTCTGTTGTACCGATTGGGGGACCGGTGCTAGGCGGCGTTATTATTAGCCTCTATGATTGGCATCGCGTGTTTGACCTGCTTATGGTAGTAGGCCTTGTATTGGCGCTAATGTCTTTATGGAAATTACCGGAAACACTGAGCGTAGAACATCGGTTGACCGGCGGTATTGCCACGTCTTTAAAATCCATGGGCTCGTTGTGGCAGCAAAAAGTGTTTAGAGGTTATTTATTGGCGCAGGGCTTCGCGTCTATGGCGCTCTTTGGGTATATTAGCAGTTCGCCGTTTATTTTACAGGAAATGTATGGCTTATCTTCGCTTATGTACAGCATTTGCTTCGGCATTGGCTCTGCCACGTTAGGCGTAGTGGCGCAAATCTCGGCCCGTGTTAATCAGCGCTACGACGTGCGGACACAGCTTCTGTTCGGCATCAAAATGGGTGCTGTCATCGGTATTTTGCTCATGATAGCTGCTGTGATTAAACCGACCCATCCGATTTACATGATTTTGCTTCTTATCCTTATCACTGCGTCCTGTGGCTTTACGCTGCCAATGAGCTTCGTAGGGGCTATGAACGTACAGAAGGGCAACGCAGGCAGTGCTTCAGGCTTGTTGGGGGTTATTTCCTTCTTGGCCGGTGCCGTTGCATCGCCGCTGGTAGGGATTGGCGGCAGTAGCACCATTTGGCCGCTGGCACTGGTAATCTTTGGGGCTCATGTATTGTCCTATATCTTTATGCAGTTATACGCTGGAAAACGGTAGCATATTGAAGTTATTCGGATTTTATGCTAGAGTAAGCTATATATAAGAGTTTTAAACAGGAGAGAACGAACTATGAGTGTGCAACCAGCAGTTTCATATAATTGTCGCGAGCAGCTGTGTATCGATTCGGCCCCAGGGCCGGGTGCGATGGTCATCTTCGGCGCATCCGGAGACCTGACGAAACGCAAGTTACTGCCCGCTGTGTTTGCGCTGTATAATCGTGGCTTGTTGCCGGACGGATTTGCCGTTGTCGGCGTAGCCCGAACGGCTATGACCAATGACGAATTCCGTGAGGAAGTTCGGGAAGCGGTTTGGGGGAACCAGCCGGTTACCCCGGAATTTTCCGAATTTTTGGATCGCTTTTCCTATGTAGCCGGCCAGTATACAGATCCGGCTACCTTTGCTGCCCTCGATGAAGAATTGCAGCGGGTTAGCGAAGTGCACAAGACGGAAGGCAATGCGTTGTTTTACTTGGCTATGCCGCCGACTATGTTTGAACCGATTATTAAAGGCTTGGCGCTTCAGGGCTTGTTAGAAGAAAAAGACTCGTGGGCTCGCGTTATCATCGAAAAGCCTTTTGGTCGTGATTTGGAAAGTGCTGTAGCATTGGATAGGGCGCTGAAGCAGTACATCAAAGAATCGCAGACGTACCGTATTGACCACTATTTGGGCAAAGAAACGGTACAGAACATTTTGATGCTTCGCTTTGCCAATGCTATCTTTGAACCGTTGTGGAATCACACGTACATTGAAAAGGTGGAAATCACCGTAGCCGAAGAGCTCGGTGTTGAAAAACGTGCCGGCTACTATGATCACGCCGGTGCTTTACGGGATATGTTCCAGAACCATATGATTCAGATGTTGTCTCTTATCGCCATGGAACCGCCGGCTGTATTTGAAGCCGATGCGTACCGTGACGAAATTGCGAAGTTAATTTCCTCCATTCGTCCGTTAGATGGTCAGGACTTAGGGCAGATTTCCGTGCGCGGTCAGTACGTGGAATCCGTTGATCCGGAACGACCGGCGGCGGGCTATCGCAAGGAAGAAGGGGTGGCGCCGCGTTCGCAGACGGAAACCTTTGTGGCGTTGAAGTTATTTATCGACAACTGGCGTTGGCGCGGCGTACCGTTCTATATGCGTACGGGCAAGCGCTTGCCGAAGAAATCCAGTGAAATTGCCATTACCTTTAAGCCTATTCCGCATTCCATCTTTAAGCCTATTCGGCCGAAGGATTTTTCGCAGAATGTGCTCTTATTGCGCATGCAGCCTCATGAAGGGATGGGGCTTTCCTTGGAAGTTAAATCGCCGGGCTCGAAGCTTTGCGTGAACACATTGGAAATGGACTTCTCCTATAGCGATTTCATGCAAGGCGAAGACATTCCGGATGCCTATGAACGCTTGATTTTAGATGGTCTCTTAGGTGACCAGACATTATTTGTGCGCAACGATACCGTAGAGGCATCGTGGCGACTCTTCATGCCGCTTTTGAAGGCTTGGGAAGCGGATTTCGATAATGTGCCGCTGTGCTTCTATCCGGCCTTCAGCGAAGGCCCGAAGGAAGCCAATGAAATTTTGGAAGGGGGCAGCTTGACATGGCGCAAGATATAGTACATCGCCTGGCCTCGGGGGCTGGCGTTGCTAAAGCTGTGGCCGAGCGTTTTGCTGATTTTACCGAGCAATGTATTGCTGAAACCGGAAGCTGTGTAGTGGCGATTTCCGGCGGTACAACGCCGAATGCGTTATTTGAGTTGTTAGCTAACGCGCCGTATATTAAACGGCTCGATTGGGAACGAATTTACTTTTTGTGGGTTGATGAACGCTTTGTGCCTAGCACGAATCCGGACAGCAATTTCTACCGCGCCAAAGAGCGCTTGTTTGGCAACATTGGTCGTAGCTGTCACTTCTACCCGGTGCCTACCGATGGTGGCACTGTCGAAGAAGCAGCAACTGCTTATGAAAAGGAAGTTGCTGTTGTGTTGAAGGCGTGCGGCAAGGAACAGTTGGATTTGGCGCTGTTGGGCCTTGGTGACGACGGCCATACGGCATCGTTGTTCCCTCGCTCTGTAGCGCTTAGCGAAAAGAATCGTATCGTGACCTATGTTAAGGATGGCAAGGTGTGGGACCGCGTGACTATGACGTTCCCGTTCTTGTCGAAGGCTCGTCATGCGTGGTTCACCGTTGTGGGCGATTCGAAGGCGGCAGCGCTGGCTCGCGTGTTCCGTCAGCGTCGCGATTACGCCGATGAACGCTGGGAAGAACGCATTGGTCATGTATTGCCCGGCGCCGTGCTCAATCAGGAAGGCTTGGAATGGTACATTGACGACGCAGCCGCTAAATGTCTAGGCTGAGGCCGTTTATTTCACAGGGCTTGTGAAATGAAAACCCTGCGACGTACCATGGCGTAAAAGCATAATAAATATGTGTTATAGAAACGCAACAAAAAGCGATAACTGTTTACAACTGTTTGCGGGAATGACATGCGGTAAACAGTAGTCAGTGAGCGTCATTCATGATACACTGTAAAGAGGATATAGTTGTTGCTGAACGAGGTGAAAATAATGTTTAATTTCGGCACACAGGAATTGATACTGGTATTGGTAATTGCCTTGGTAGTGTTCGGTCCCGGCAAATTGCCGGAAGTGGGCAAGGCAATCGGCAAAGGTATCAACGAATTTAAAGATGCGGTAAGTTCCGATAAGAAGAAGGAAGAAAAGGTATCCGATGTAGCGAAGACGGAAGTCATCGACGTAGAAGCGGGCGCAGTGAATACGAACGCACACAAAGAAGCGGAAACGAAGACTACGGATACGACGAAACAATAAGACGACAGTATGGTCGGGCCAAGTGGCGCGGCTGCCGTCAGGTGCTCCCAGTTGAGCAAGAAACGGATGTTGATCTTGAAGGAGGTAACACTATGTGTAAAGAATGCGGGTGCGGTAGCACTGGTCATACGCACCAGAGAATCTTTAAGGTTCCTGAAATGATGTGCGAAAATTGTGAAAAGACGGTTAAAGGCGCTGCTTTGGGCTTGCCGGGCGTTATGTCTGCTGAAGTTGACCTTCAGACAAAAGACGTTACGATTTCCTATGACGCTAACCAGGTAGAAGCTGACGCTATTAAAGCGGCTATCGAAGCAACGGGCTTTGATGTAGCTTCTGTTTCCAAAGCGTCTCACGCACACGGTGTTGTTGGAACGTTGAAACGTTTATTCAAATAAGAACACCGACCTGTACATATGGTGTATTTTGCCTGTTGCCTTGACGGTAACAGGCATTTTATATCCGGCATTAAGTGACCGGACTGGCTTGGATTCACAAGTCGTACTTTTATAAATCGGTAGTGAAGGATGGGTTAACCTATGATTAAAGCTTTCGATCAGGATACTTTTAGCTGGGAAGGCGTGGACACGCTGGTGTACAAGCAGGATGGCAGTCCCTTTAAGGACGTAACGCGCCAGATTTTATTTAACGGTGCTTTTGACATTCCGTGTCAGTTCCGTTACTTCGAAGTAAAACCGGGCGGCTATTCCACGTTAGAGCATCATGAGCATACGCACATGGTTATGATTTTCCGCGGTCATGGTCAGTGCCTCTTAGGCGACGAAATTCGTGACGTGAAGGTTGGTGATTTCATCGAAATCCCGAGCAACACGGTGCATCAGTTCCGCGCTAACAAGGGCGACTATGTAGGCTTCTTGTGCTTGGTAAACATCAATCGCGACAAGGTGAAGGTGGTAACACCGGACGAAATGGAAGCGATGAAGCAGAATCCGGCCGTAAAAGAGTTCCTCGAAAGTTGCTAAACCTACTTTCACGTGGTATAATGAACTGTTGTTTACAGTAACTAATTCTTTTTCATTTTTATAATACAGCGAGACCTTAAGGGAGGTTACTATGATTCGCGAAAATCTTCGTAATGTTGCTATTATTGCACACGTTGACCACGGCAAAACGACGTTGGTTGACGCTTTGTTGAAACAGAGCCATATTTTCCGTGCTAACGAAAAAGTGGCAGAACGCGTAATGGACTCCAATGACTTGGAACGTGAACGCGGGATTACCATTTTATCCAAAAACACGGCAGTTATGCATAATGGTGTTAAAATTAACATCGTCGACACCCCCGGCCATGCCGATTTCGGTGGCGAAGTTGAACGTGTTTTGAACATGGTTGACGGCGTATTGCTCTTAGTTGATGCTTTCGAAGGCCCGATGCCGCAGACGAAATACGTATTGCGCAAGGCTTTGGAACAGAAGCTGAAACCGATTGTTGTTATTAACAAAATCGACCGTCCGGACCAGCGCGTTAAGGAAGTAGAAGACGAAGTATTGGAACTCTTCATGGAACTCGACGCTGACGATGATCAGTTGGACTTCCCGGTAGTGTACGCATCTGCTCGTGATGGCATCGCTAAATTGAGCATGGACGAAGAAGGCACTAACATGGACCCGTTGTTCCAGGTATTGATCAAAGAAATCCCGGCACCGAACGGTGATGTTGACGGCCCGTTGCAGTTCATGGTTACTACCTTGGACTATGATGACTATGTAGGTAAAATCGCTGTAGGTCGTATCGTACGTGGTCGCATGAAGGCTGGCCAGCAGGTTGCTATCATGAACGGCGAAAGCACTCGTAAAGCTAAAATCGGCCGTTTGTATACGTACAATGGCTTGAATCGTGTAGAAACTGACGAAGCTATGATGGGCGACATCATTGCCTTCGTAGGTATTGAAGATATTAACATCGGTGAAACCGTTGCTGACGTTGAAAATCCGGAAGCATTGCCGTCCATCACTATCGATGAACCGACCTTGTCCATGGTATTCTCCGTTAACAACTCCCCGTTCGCAGGTCGCGAAGGCGAATTCGTAACGAGCCGTCATTTACGTGACCGCTTGTTCAAAGAAGTACAGACCAACGTATCCATGAAGGTTGAAGAAACGGAATCCCCGGATGCATTCAAGGTATCTGGCCGTGGCGAATTGCACTTGGCTGTATTGATCGAAACCATGCGTCGTGAAGGTTACGAATTGCAGGTTGGTAAACCGCGCGTAATCTACAAACGCATCAACGATCAGCTCTGCGAACCATTGGAACATTTAACCATCGACGTACCGCAGGAATTCATGGGTACGGTAATGGAAAACTTGGGCGCTCGTAAAGCAGACCTTATCAACATGACCGAATTGGCTGGTTACCTCCGTATGGAATTCGTAATCCCGGCTCGTGGCTTGATTGGTTTCCGCGCTCAGTTCTTAACGGCTACCAAAGGTAACGGTATCATGAACCATGTATTCCATGGCTATGCACCGTTCAAAGGCGATATCCCGGGCCGTACTCGTGGCGCCTTGGTTGCTTTCGAAGATGGTGAAACGACGCCGTACGGCTTGAACTCCGTACAGGATCGCGGTACCTTGTTCGTAGGTCCGAACGAACCGGTTTACACTGGCCGTATCATTGGTGAAAATACCCGTGAAATGGATATGGACGTTAACCCGTGTAAGAAAAAACACGTTACTAACATGCGTTCCAGCTCCTCTGATGAAGCTGTACGCTTGACGCCGCCGCGCATTTTCAGCTTGGAACAGGCTTTGGAATGGATTAACGACGACGAATTGGTAGAAGTTACGCCGAAGAGCATTCGTATGCGTAAGACGATCTTGGATCGTGCCGCTCGTGCGAAAGCAGCTAAATCCGGTCGGTAATTGCCTATGAGCGGAACACGGACACGAAAGATACTTCGCAGTATCGAAGCAACGGCAGTAGGTTCTAAAGGACCGATTGACTACCAATTAACCTTTAAACGGGTGAAAAATTTAAATTTGCGAATCGGCGAAGACGGTTCAGTGCGCGTATCGGCTCCCTTTGGAGTGCCGGTAGACACTGTATCCGAATTTGTTGTCCGTCATGAAGCATTTATCACGGCGGCGTTGCGGCGTGCAAGCCGGCAACGCCGCCGTTTTGCTACAGAAATTTCCTATGAAAGTGGTGCGGTAATTTACGTGCTCGGCTATCCGGCTAAAGTCGTGCGGGAGCCGTTGCCGCCGAAGACGCCACCCTATGCGGTTTGGGATGAATCGGACCCTATGCATTTGTACCTGCGCTTGCCTGCCGATGCGCCGCTAGCGCTTTGTCAAAAGGTGATGCAGGACTTTTGGAAACGTTTGGCTATGGAAATATTTACGGAAACAGTGCGCCGCGCTTATGGTAATTTCATCCACGCCGGCTACGACATTCCCTACCCGGGGTTGCGCGTTCGTCTCGTGAAATCACGGTGGGGGTCTTGCACGCCGGCCCTAAAACGGATTATGCTTAATATACGATTACTGGAAGGGCCGCGGGTCTTCATCGACTATGTGGTCATCCATGAATTAGCGCATTTGGTGTATGGCGATCATTCACCTCATTTCTGGTCTGTCGTATCGGAATTTGTGCCTGATTATAAAGGGGCACGGAAGGCGATGACCGAATTTTTTAGACGAATTCCGTCGTCCATGCTGTAAGTGTAGGCTACGGCGATAGTATGTAAGGGCGTGTACGCATCGAAGGATGCAGTGAGGAGGTAACGCGTGAGACCGTTTGTTCATTTGCATACGCATACGGAGTATAGCTTGCAAGACGGCATTAGCCGATTGCCTGATATGGTCCAAAAAGCGAAAGAGCTTGGCATGCCGGCCTTGGCCATTACTGACCATGGCAACATGTGCGGCGCTGTTTATTTTTATAAGGAAGCGGTAAATGCCGGAATTAAACCCATCATCGGCTGCGAGGTGTACGTTACCGAAGGCAGTCGCTTCGACAAGGAATCCAGTGTAACGGGTAAGCATGAACGGCTGAAGCATTTGATTCTCTTAGCGGAGAACATGGAAGGGTACGGCAATATCGTTAAAATCGTGTCCCGTGGCTTTACGGAAGGCTTTTATCGGAAGCCTCGCGTGGACCATGACTTGCTTCGTCAGTTCAATAAGGGCATTATTGCATTAAGTGCTTGTATTCAAGGGGAAGTTCCTCAGTATATTTTGCAGGATAACCCGGAAGGGGCACGCCGCGCCATTGAATGGTACATTGAGACCTATGGCAAGGATAATTTCTTCTTGGAAATTCAAAATCACGGCTTGCCGGCGGAAGCGAAGGTGCAGGATGCTTTTGTAGCCTTAGCAGAGGAATACGGTGTTGGCCTTGTGGCGACCAATGACTTTCACTATGTCAATCGCGACGACGCCGATGCCCAGGATATTAAGGTGTGCATTGCTACCGGTGCCAAGCGCTCCGATACGCAGCGTCTGAAATTCCCTAATGACGAATTTTACATGAAAAGCGGCGACGAAATGGAAGCGTTGTTCGGCCATATTCCCGGCGCCCTCGATAACGCTTTAGCCATTGCGGAGCGCTGCAATGTGCAGTTCAACTTTGATGAGCATCACTTGCCCCATTTCGATGTGCCGGAAGGGGAAACGGCGGCTACCTATTTGCGTCATTTGTGCGAGCAGGAATTGCCGAATCGCTATGGTGAAATAACCGATGAGCTAAAGCAGCGCCTCGACTATGAGTTAGGCGTTATTAACACCATGGGCTTTGACGATTATTTCCTCATCGTGTGGGACTATGTGCGCTATGCCAGAGAGCACGACATTCCTGTCGGCCCCGGTCGTGGTAGTGCGGCCGGCTCTGTGGTCGCTTATCTGTTAGGCATTACGGGCCTTGATCCGTTAAAGTATGACTTGCTCTTCGAACGATTCCTCAATCCGGAACGCGTCAGCATGCCTGATATTGATATTGACTTCTGCTACGAAAAGCGTGGCCTCGCCATTGATTACGTTACCCGCAAATACGGTCGTAATCGGGTAGCGCAGATTATCACCTTCGGTACCGAAGCAGCCCGTGCCGTTATTCGCGACGTAGGCCGTGTGCTCGATACGCCATTAGCTGATGTTAACCGCTTGGCGAAGATGATACCCAATGAATTGAATATTACGCTGGATAAGGCGTTAAAGGGCAAAGAGCTGAAGGAGTTATATGAATCCGATGCGGTAGTACGCGAGCTCTTCGATTATGGCCGCAAGCTGGAAGGCATTGCGCGCAACGCGTCAACCCATGCGGCCGGCGTCGTTATCGCCGCAGAACCGTTGGAAGACCATGTGCCGCTACAGAACGCCATTGAAGAAGGCTATGTAACGCAGTACGACAAGGATAACATTGAAGAGTTAGGCCTTTTAAAGATGGACTTTTTGGGCCTTCGCACCTTAACTGTTATGGGTGATGCGTTAGCCCTCATCAAAGCAAATCGCGGCATCGATTTAGATTTAGATGCATTGCCCTTAGATGACAAGGAAGCGTGCCAAATCTTGACTGATGGTGACACGGCCGGCGTGTTCCAGCTGGAATCGGAAGGCATTACACGTCTCGTTATGGACCTCAGGCCGGAGCATTTTGAAGACCTCATTCCGCTCGTTGCGTTGTATCGTCCGGGCCCACTAGGCAGTGGCATGGTGGCTGACTTCATCAAGCGCCGTCACGGTGAGATGAGCATTACCTACTTGCATCCGCTGTTGGAGCCAATTCTGAAGGACACCTTCGGCGTTATCCTCTATCAGGAACAGGTAATGCAGATTGCGTCCGCTATGGGCGGCTTCTCGTTGGGCCAAGCAGACTTGATGCGCCGCGCCATGGGTAAGAAGAAGGAATCCGTTTTGAAGGCGCAGCGTGAAGCGTTTATTACGGGTGCCAAGAATAACAACATTGACGAAAAAATCGCCAATGAAGTGTTCGACCTCTTGGTATACTTCGCCGGTTACGGCTTCAACAAATCGCACAGTGCGGCGTATGCGTACATTGCGTACCAGACGGCGTACTTGAAGGCTCATTTCTATCCGGAATTCATGGCCGCTACCATGACGAGCTTCATGACGAACATGGACAAGCTGACCTATTATATCAACGATTGCCAGAAGCACGGCGTGAAGGTGCTGGGCCCTGATGTGAACTATGCGAACCGCACCTTTACAGTGCAGGATGGCGCTATTCGTTTCGGTCTTGGCGGTGTTAAAGGTGTAGGCCTTAATGCAATCGACACGATGGTGGCGGAACGCGAAGCGAAAGGGCAGTACACGTCCATCGTCGATTTCTGTCGCCGCGTCGATTCTAAGGTGGTCAATAAGCGCCTTTTGGAAAGCTTGATTCGCTGTGGCGCTATGGACAGCTTCCCGGAAAGCCGCAATCAGCTGTTGCACATGTACGAAGCAGCCCAAAGCCTCGGTCAGCGCCTTCAGAAGGACGAAGCGCGCGGCACCATGAGTCTCTTTGGCGACGAAGAAGTGACCAACGATACGGTGCCCATTCCGAACGTGCCGGAGCTTAGTGACGACGAGAAATTGCGCGACGAAAAGGAATACACCGGCTTCTACATTACAGGCCATCCCTTACAAGGGTATCGCGCTGAAATGAAAGGCCTCTTCGAGCTTGGTCGCTTAGGGGATAACCCGGAGCAATATGACGGCAAAGAGGTGGTCATCGGCGGCTTAATCGTGAACAAAGTAGACAAGATGACACGGCGCAATGACCTCATGTCCGTGGTACGCGTAGAAGACTTTTCCGGCGCCGTTGACGTAGTGTTGTTCCCACAGGTTTTCCGTCGCTACCAGCCTTATGTGGCGGTAGATATGGCCGTTAAAATTAAAGGCCGCATCGACTCGGACGAACGAGGCATTCAGATCATCGCCGAAGCGGTAAAGCCCTTAAAGGTGCGCTATGATAACGCAAAGGGCATCGTGCTTCACATTAAACCGGGCTACGATACACCGGAGGCGAGCGAACAATTAAAGCAAGTTTTATTGAGTGCTGAAGGGGATGTGCCGGTAGCCTTTTATCTCCATCGACAGCGTAAGCGCATAGCCGTGGCGAAGGCCTATTATTTCACCCCGGAACCAAAAATTTGCGACGCCATTGAGAAAATTTTAGGGCCTGAAAGTGTAGAAATTATCTGACTTTCAGTGTATAATAATGACGATAAAAGGGTGGGGCTTTTAGGCCTCAATTGCAGTACAAGGGACATAAAATAAGGGATATTTTTCGACCCAACGCATAATCGAAAGAGCTTACATCAAATTAAAAGCGAGGTATTCTTTATGAACAAGAAAACTAAAATTGTATGTACCATCGGCCCTAGCACGGATAAACCCGGTGTATTGGAAGCCATGCTTAAGGCGGGCATGAATGTGGCCCGTTTTAACTTCTCTCATGGCAGCTATGACGAACATGCGAAACGCATTGCTGCCGTTCGTGAAGCTTCTAAGGCTACGGGTATCCCGGTAGCGCTGATGCTCGATACAAAAGGTCCTGAAATTCGTCTTGGCCTCTTCAAGGAAGGCAAGGTTATGTTGGAAGCGGGTAAACCGTTTACCTTGACGACCCGCGACATTGAAGGGGACGCTACGATTTGCTCCGTTAACCACAAAGGCTTGACGGACGACGTAAAAGCCGGTTGCCAGATTTTGTTGTCTGACGGCCTCGTTACGTTAAATGTTGAAAAAGTAGAAGGCACCGAAATTTATACCACTATTCAGAACAGTGGTGTTATGAGCGATCGCAAACGCGTAGCTGTTCCTGGCGTGCCGTTAAGCTTGCCGCCGGTATCGGAAAGCGACAAGAACGACCTTCGCTTTGGCTGCGCCCAAGGCGTTGACTATGTAGCTGCTTCCTTCATGCAGCGCGGCACCGACGTTGTAGCTATTCGCCGCGTATTGGAAGAAGAAGGCGCTGACATTAAGATTATTTCCAAAATCGAAAACGAAGAAGGCCTTACGAACCTTGATGACATTTTGAAAATGTCTGACGGCTTGATGGTAGCTCGTGGCGATTTGGGCGTTGAAATTCCGGCTGAAGAAGTACCGGTATTGCAGAAGATGATGATTGGCAAATGTAACCGTGCCGCTAAGCCGGTTATTACGGCTACGCAGATGCTGGAATCTATGACGCAGAACCCGCGTCCGACCCGTGCCGAAGCCAGTGACGTTGCCAACGCTATTTTGGACGGCACCGACGCTGTTATGTTGTCCGGCGAAACCGCTGGCGGCAAATATCCGGTAGAAGCTGTTCAGACTATGGCGCGCATTGCTGAAGTAACGGAACATTCCGCTTTATATTGCAACATGGATCACACCGTGAAGGTGGAAACGGCACAGACGACGGATGCTATTTCCGCAGCGACCGTTAATGTAGCGGCTACCCTTGATGCGGCTGCTATCATCACTTGCACCGAAACCGGTAAAACGGCCATGAGCATTTCTCGCAACCGTCCGGATGCTAAGATTGTCGCTGTAACGCCGCACGCTGCCACGCTTCGTCGCATGCAGTTATACTGGGGCGTACAGGCTGTATTAGGCGGCTCCCATGATAACTCCGATGAAATGGTACACAGTGCGATTAGCTCGTCCTTGGCACAGGGTGCTATTGAATCCGGTGACTTGGTTGTTATTACCGCCGGCGTTCCGTCCGGTGCAGCAGGCACGACGAACATGATTCGCGTTCACGTTGTTGGTCAGGCTGTATTGTCCGGTAACGGCATTGGTAAAGCTGCTGCTACGGGCCGCGTATGCTTGGCTTACGATGCAGCGTACGCATTGTCCAACTTCCGCGACGGCGACGTATTGGTAGTACGTACCTTGGAAGCGGACCTCATGCCGTTGGCACAGCGCGCTAGCGCTATTATCACCGGTGAAGATGGTTACACCTCCGCAGCTGCTATTGCCGGTCTTAACTTCGGTATTCCGGTTGTTATGGGTGTTACCGGCGCTGACGCTGTTCTTACAAATGGTGAAGTTATCACCGTTGACGGCGCTCGCGGCAAAGTTTACTCCGGTATTGCTAACGCTCGTTAATGATAATACTCACTACATAGGTGAAATGAAACCCTGCCAGGGCTCTGGCGGGGTTTTTATTTGTCTACTTGCAGTCCATTTTGGAATAAAAGCAGATAACGCCTTGTTTTCTTTTCATTTTACGTAGAATATGATACAATGAGCGTAGGTGTTTATGAGGGACTTTTGGGTAAGTCCCTTTTTTCGTAAATGACTTGAATTGATAATTACTAACATAAATGTGAAACTGGCTTAGATTTTACATACACATTGCTTGGCAGCAACTCGCTGCGGCAGGAGCAAGGAGGTCGTAATGGACGAACGAGAATGGCAAACCTTTGTAACCGTTGTATCGGAAGGCAATATTACCAAGGCAGCAGAAAAGTTGTTTTTGTCACAGCCGGCGTTAAGCTACCGGTTGCGTCATATGGAAGAGGCCCTTGGTTCGCCACTGCTGTTGCGTACCAATGAAGGTATTGCACTGACGCCGCAAGGTGAGTTATTTCACGACTATTGCCGTCGCATGATGCGTGAAAAGGAAGCACTGAAGCAGGCTATGGGTACCATTAGTGGGGAAATTCAAGGGACGCTGAAAATTGCGTCGTCCATTAACTTTGCGGACTACGAATTGCCGCGGTTGCTAGGGTCCTTTACGGAGAAGTATCCGAAAATTCACATTCAGGTGAAGACCGGTTACAGTCAGCAGGTTAATAAAATGTTCAATGCCGGCGAAGTCATGGTAGCCATTGCTCGTGGCGACCATAAGCAAACGCCGAATTCGGTGTGCTTGGCCAAGGAACCCTATTGCTTGGTGTATAAGCGCGAAGTGACCATCGATGAATTGGCGAAGTTGCCCCTTATTCAGTATCGTACGGACCCGTCCATTGCTAATATTGTGGATACGTGGTGCCGCGAAAACATGCCGCCGGAAACGATGGCCGCTATGGAATTGGACTCCATGGTAACGTGCCGTCATTTTGTGCGCGAAGGCTTAGGCTGGTCTATCTTACCGTACATGGGCCTCGGTAGCTGCCGCGAACAGGGTATCTTTGCGAAACCCATTACGGACAGCGAAGGGAAGCTCATCTTGCGCAATACGTACATGTTCTATAATGAAATGAGCACTCGCCTTGTAGCAGTGAAGACCTTCATTGATTACGTGGAAGAGTACTATAAGGAACATCCGTATGCAGGTAATATTTTCTCGTCCAATGCGTTTGGCGCTGAAGCTGAGTAGGCTTGCTCCATAGGGTGAATCTATGGTGTGCCTTGGATGATAGGTTACTAGCATACCTTGTAGATGAATATACGGTGATGAATAACAAGCTGATTTGTTCATTGCTTAAAAAGAATAACCAATGGCTATTTACGGCTGTTCTCGTATATAAAACGGGAATAGCCGTATTTTTATTGCATAGTTAGTTATTACAATATGTAATCTAAGATATAAATTTTTGTCGATAAAAAATTTATATGCCACATACAAGGGTTTTATTTTTCATAAGCTTATAACTGTGTCTATAATGTCATTGTAAACAGTAACTCATACGTAACATGCGTATAGCGAAAGATGAAGTGTACGTGAAAAGTGATGGGAGCATCAGAAAGGACGATTCTATGAAACACTTAGTGAAAGCAGCTACGGCTGGTTTCGACGAAAAGAACGATGTGCTGGTAACGGTAGAACCGATTGCAGCAGGCATTGAAGTAGAACTCACTTCTAAGGTAATGCGACAATACGGGGCGCATATCCACGAATTTATCGTGAATACCGTAAAGGAAGCCGGATTTGATGGCGTTAAAGTAACGGCTCAGGACAAAGCCGCTTGGGACTATACCATTAAAGCGCGTGTGTTAGGCGCTTTGGAAAGGGGGAGCAAATAATCATGAGTGCATTAACGGAAGAAGCTAAAAAAAGATTATCTCGCTCCATGATGTTCGTACCGGGCAACGCTCCGAAGATGATCAACAGCGCTGATATCCACGGTGCTGACAGCATCATGTTCGATATTGAAGATTCCATTCCGGTAACGGAAAAGGATACGGCTCGTTTATTAACCGCTGAAGCTTTGAAAGCAATGGACTTCAAAGGTGAAACGGTAGTACGTATTAACCATCCGACCCAGACTCCTTACGGCTATGACGATTTGGACGTAATCGTACCGGCTAAACCGAACTTGATTCGTTTGCCGAAAACGGAAGACGTTTCCGAAGTTGAAATCGTAGCTAAAAAGATCGAAGAAGTCGAAAAAGCGAACGGTTGGGAAGAAGGTACCATTAACATTATCGTAGCTATCGAAAGTGTTAAAGGCTTGTACAATGTTCGCGAAATCTGCCACGGGCCTCGCGTTGTAGCGATTGCCTTAGGCGCCGAAGATTACCGCGCTGACTTACGTACGTCTAAGAATAAGCCGGCCGTTGAATTGCTCTTCGCTCGTCAGACGATCTTGCACGCAGCTCGTGAAGCCGGTATCCGCGTAATTGATACTGTATTCTCCGATGTTAAGGATCCGCAAGGCTTCCGCGAAGAAGTGGAATTCATCAAAGCATTAGGCTTCGACGGCAAATCCTGTATTCATCCGAGCCAAATCAAAATCATTCACGATGTGTTCACACCGGATGAAAAAGAAATCGCTCATTCTGTTAAGGTTTTAAATAGCTATGCTGACGCATTACGCAACAACAAAGGCGTAATCGCTGTAGATGGCAAAATGATTGACGGCCCGATCGTAGTACGGGCACAGCGCGTAGTTG
>ERZ791611.337-NODE-337-length-49041-cov-16.616135_pt1 | contig 49041 bp, 43 predicted proteins | sample MGYA00510275_ERZ791611 | MGnify/ENA primary metagenome ERZ791611 (study PRJEB30046, sample SAMN00791912) | human gut metagenome | study: EMG produced TPA metagenomics assembly of the A metagenome-wide association study of gut microbiota in type 2...
ATAAAGGTAATGCGAGTAGCTTACGAATGTAGAACGTGTCGTAAGAATGGTACGCCAAACATAGTAAAATCAGATGTACCTAAACCAGTCATTCCGCACTCCTATGCATCGCCATCCCTTTTATCTTGGGTGCTTTGCCAAAAGTACGAAATGAGTATGCCTCTATACCGTATTGAAAAGGAATTAGCTCAATTAGGTTTGGCGATTCCACGATCGACTTTGGCTAATTGGTGTATCATAACAGCCAACGAATATTTAGCACCTATCTTCAAAGGCCTAAAATCACTGTTACTTACCGAACCTTGCATTCATGCTGATGAAACGCCGGTTCAAGTACTTAACACAGGTACGGAGAAAAAGAAGAAAAAGTGCTACATGTGGTTGTTTGCAGCCGGTCAATATGGTGCATATCCTGCTATTCGCCTATTCGAGTATCAGCCGACTCGAAAAAGCGATGTGGCAACTGAATTCCTTAATGGATTCAATGGATATCTTCAAACCGACGACTACCAAGGCTACAACCATGCACCGTGCTCCCAGCGAGTATTATGTTGGGCGCATGCACGGCGTAAGTTTGTTGAAGCTAAGGATGCTGCACAAGAAGATACGGCTACATTAAAATATGCTGAAACAGCTCTTCAATATATTGGCAAGCTGTTTGCTTTAGAAGATAAATTCAGCACAATGACCATAGATGAGCGTTATGAAGCACGTCTGCAACAGGAAAAGCCCCTGTTGGAGGCTTTTTGGGCATGGGCAGAATCTGTAAATACATCAAGAGAAGCCTTTTTACCCAAATCGCCACTGTCAGTAGCATTGAGATATGCATTGAAGAACCGAGCTGAATTAGAGAGTTACTTAGAAAGTGGCTATTGCAGCTTGTCCAACAATCTTGCTGAAAATAGCATCCGCCCTTTTACTATCGGCCGTAAGAATTGGTTATTCAGTTCTAGTGCAAAAGGCGCCAATGCCAGTGCTTTGATCTACAGTTTAGTTGAAACGTGTCGTAAATCTGGCATATCCCCACAAGCTTACTTTGAATACTTGTTAGCGCATGCACCTAACGAAAATTTCCAACTAAATCCAGAACGAGTAGAAATTTATTATCCGTGGTCAGAAACCATAAAAGAACATTGCACTCCATATCCCGTTGCCCCGTAGGGCGGCGGGATTTTTATATAAAGGTAGAGTTTCGTAGAGTTTCGTAGAGTTTGTAAGAGTCTCTACGGAACTCTACAAAACTATCTCTTTTTTTCTACACCTTTTTATCTACCGCTTACGTTTAAAGATTGGAGAATCTTAAAGGCATTCGGAGACTTATCCGTGGTAGGGGGCTTTGAGATTCCGTTTCTTTCTTTCACAGAAATGCTTTTTTTGTTGTGAATAAGAGGATGTTTTGTAATGTTACAAGCGCATTATGGGAGTAATGATTTATTTTATGGAAAATTTATATAGAGATAAAACAATGATTGGGGAGAAACGGTCTTCCCATATTCATGGTATAAATGGATTAAAAGGAATTGCCATTATAGGCGTTACATTATTTCACATGTTCCCGGAAACCGTGAGAGGCGGATATCTGGGCGTTGTATTGTTTTTCCTGCTTACAGGGTATTTATTAGCTTATTCAGATGTGGTTAATAAACGCCAATATAGCATTACTGAGTATATAAAGAAAAGGCTAAAGCGCATTTATCCGCCTTTGCTTATGGTGTTACTGTTAACGCTCGGCGTGTATTACTTCATACTACCGAATACACTTTCCGGCATACGATGGGAACTACTATCCATTGTATTAGGTTATAACAACTGGTGGCAGATTGCACAGAATGCGGATTATTTCACTCGCTTGGCGAATACGTCTCCATTTACTCACTTGTGGTTTCTCGGAATTGAGTTGCAGTATTTTGTAATTTGGCCCATTCTTTTCTATATATTTAAGAAATTGAGGATTTACGGCTTTTGGCTTATCTTCCTCTTAGGCGCAGCATCGGCTGTGTGGATGACGTATTTATACGTGCCCGGACAAGATGTGACACGTTTATATTACGGAACCGATACGCGAGCTTATGCGCTCATATTTGGTGCTGTTTTGGGTATCCTTGTGGGAGGGCATACCAAGAAATCTGTCGGGGTTGCTGAGCCGAATCCACTGTGGAAACGAATAGCGGCCATCACGGCGTTCACTATTCTTCTGATTGGCTTATTGATAGGCTATGTGTTCCTTGGCGGACAAAATCCGCTTCTGTATCAAGGTGGTATGGCCGTCATTACTATTGGCTTATGCGCCATGATTGGGTTAGTCAATTATGAAAGTCTTACGTTAGGCAAATGGTTGGATAATCCGGTATTGAAGTGGTTAGGGAAAAAAAGCTACGGCATTTTCTTATGGCAATATCCGGTGCTTTATGCCGTTCATCGTTTAAATCTTATCAATCAAGCGGAAGAACCGTTACTGTACGGTATTGCGGTTACGGCCGTTATTTTGGTATTGACGGTTTGGACCGATTATATGGTGTCTTTTATAGAACGGCTTCCGGAGTTTATGCATATACTGCGATTTGGTAAGCGCGTGGCTATTGTTGCCATGGCAATTGTCACTTGTTGTGTTATGGCGCTCGGTGTGTATGGTGTAGCTGTTTCTTCCAGTGAAAAAATGGGAGATCTTCAGACCTTACAGAATCGTTTGGCGGCCAATGAAGCAAAACAACAGCAAGAGAACGAGAAGGCGGCGCAGTTACGAGCTGAAAAGCAAGCTCAAGTAAAACAATCCTTAGCGCATGTATCGGCTATTGGCGATTCGGTTATGTTAGGAGCCTCTGATTCGCTTAGAAAAGAATTACCGGGTATTTATATTGATGCAAAAGTATCTCGCTATGTTGGTGCCGGTGAAGGTATTGCCAAAAAAATGCAGAGCGAAGACCGGCTGGGAAATGTTGTCCTTATCGGTTTGGGGACTAACGGTCCTATATCGGGCTATTATGAAAGTGATACAAAGGCGCTACTTAAGTATTTGGGTGATAAGCGACAGATTTTCTGGGTTAATGTGTATTGCCCAGGTTTGGAATGGCAAAATTCAAACAATAAATATTTAGAACAACTGGCGAAGGAACATAAGAACATCAAAATCATAGATTGGTATAGCTTGATATCGAAGCATCCGGAATGGTTGGCGGAAGATGGTATACATCCCAATGATGAAGGTGTTAAGGCTTATGCACAATTAGTTAGGACGTCTATGGAAAAAGATTTAGAAGAGGACGAGAAGTAGAATTCAGTTTCTTCATATCTAAAACGCATATCTCTCTAACTCTAGAAAGCCTCTATATTTTAAGCTGATTTTTAATGTCAGCTTTTAATATAGAGGCTTTATTTTTTTGTCTAAAAATCCATATATATGCAAAATAAGCAAAAACAAAATAACATTATATCATTGATTTGTTTTTGGTTGTGTTGTAATATTGGATTAAAGAAAGATAAACAGACATAAAACAACATAAAACAAAGAAAACCTATGAGAGGATAGGCAAATAAGTACGGGATATGATTAGGAGGGATTGTTGTGAACGGCGAATGGTATTTAGCCATTGACATAGGCGCCTCTAGCGGACGGCATATAGCAGGTCGTCTTAATAACGGTGTTATTGAACTAAAAGAAATCTATCGGTTTGAGAATAAATTGGTAGAGAGAAACGGGCATTTGTGTTGGGACTTGGAAAATCTTTTTCAACAAGTGGTAAAAGGCTTAATGGCTTGTAAAGAAACAGGCTGTATTCCAAAGTCAATCGGTATTGATACGTGGGGCGTAGATTTTGTACTGCTCGATAAAGATGGTGCGGTGTTAGGCGATACAGTAGCGTATCGAGATGGACGCACCAAAGGGATTGACGAAGAAGTTTATAAGAAAATCGGGTTAAAAGAGCTGTATAACCGCACCGGCATACAGAAGTTAATCTTCAATACAGTCTACCAGTTAACGGCGCTAAGAAAACAGCACCCGAAAATATTAGAAAATGCAGAACACTTCTTGATGATACCGGATTACTTGAATTATTTGCTTACCGGTGTCATGAAGAACGAATATACAAATGCAACAACAACACAGTTGGTTAATGCTACTACGGCTTCATGGGATTGGGAGCTGTTAACGCAGTTAAAAATTCCAACGCGGATATTTAAGCCATTATCTAAGCCAGGAACAATTGTAGGTCAGGTAACAGCAGCCATTAAAGATCGAATTGGTTTTGATACAACAGTTGTATTACCGGCAACGCATGATACGGGATCGGCTGTTATGGCAGTGCCGATGGCCGATGATGATTCCTTGTATGTAAGCTCTGGGACCTGGGCTTTAATGGGCATTGAACGCGATTACGCTGATTGCTCTGAAGAAAGCGAAGCACTTAATTTCACCAACGAAGGCGGCTATGAGTTCCGCTATCGTTACTTGAAAAATATTATGGGTATGTGGATGCTTCAGAATTTGCGCAAAGAATTTACGCACAAATACACCTTTGAAGAGCAATTTACGCTGGCGAAGGTAGCGGATTATTTCACCTCGGTTGTAGATGTAAATGATGAAAGCTTCTTGGCGCCAACGTCGATGAAAGAGGCAATACGAGAGTATTGCGTACGAACCGGGCAGGCTAAGCCGGAAACAGATGGCGAATTTTTGATGTGTATTTACCGGAGCTTGGTGGCTTGCTATGAAAAGACTATCGGTGAAATTGAAAAAATAACCGGTAAGACGTATAAGACGGTGCACATTGTTGGTGGCGGCTGTCAGGACGCATTTTTAAATTCGTTGTTAGCGGCTACAACAGGCAAACAAGTTTACGCAGGACCGATTGAAGCAACGGCGCTAGGCAATGTACTTGCACAAATGATACAAGATGAACAATTTAAAGACTTGCAAGAAGCTAGAATGGCGATTCGCGAGTCATTTGCTATCACACCAGTAACCGTGGGAGCTAAAACGATTACGTATACGATTTAAGGAGGCTACAGTATGGGACGTTTTGAAGAAGCAAAAGAGCGTTATGCAGCATGGGGGATTGATGTAGAGGCAGCACTTACAGAATTACGTAAGGTGCGTGTATCCATGCATTGTTGGCAAGGCGATGATGTATTAGGCTTTGACAGTGATTCGTTATCCGGCGGTATTGCGGCTACCGGTAATTATCCGGGGCGAGCACGCAATCCGGAAGAATTAATGGGCGATATTAGCAAAGCCTATTCGTTAATCCCGGGTAAGCATAAATTGAACTTGCATAGTTCCTATCGCGTTACGGAAGAAAATGTAGATCGTGATGTATTGGAACCAAAGCACTTTGCAGCTTGGGTTGATTTTGCGAAAAAAGAAGGCATTGGTCTTGATTTTAACCCGACCTTGTTCTCTCATGAAAAGGCCGCAGATAACATGACTTTGTCTCATCCCAATAAGGAAATTCGCGATTTCTGGATCCGTCACTGCAAAGCAAGTCGTAAGATTGCTGATTACTTTGGCGAACAGCTTGGTATTACATCGCTTAACAACATTTGGATTCCTGATGGCACTAAAGATGTACCGGGCAATCGCTATGTTCCCCGTGAACGCTTGAAAGCATCTTTGGATGAAATCTTCACCGATACCTATGACAAGAAACACATGGCCGACTCCATCGAAGGCAAAGTATTTGGTATTGGCGTTGAATCGTATACCGTAGGTTCTCACGAATTCTACATGAACTACGCCGCTAAAAATAACCTGATGTGCCTCTTAGATACTGGTCATTACCATCCGACGGAAGTGGTATCGGATAAGCTATCCTCCATGCTCTTATTTAATGAACATGTAGCACTTCATGTAAGTCGTCCGGTACGCTGGGATAGTGACCATGTCATTAAACTTGATGACGAATTAAAAGAATTAGCAACGGAAATTGTACGTTGTCATGCGTTACAGCGTACCTTCATCGGGCTCGATTTCTTTGATGCCAGCATTAACCGCGTAGCTGCTTGGGTAATCGGTATGCGCAACATGATTAAAGCCTTGCTGTATGGCTTGTTGACGCCGAATGAAAAATTACTGCAATTGCAGGATGCAAAGGATTACACGGCAGTACTGGTATTGTTGGAAGATATTAAGACCTTACCGTTTGGCGATGTATGGGATGAATATTGCCGCCGTGAAGGCGTGCCGGTATGCGGTGAATGGTTCAATGAAGTGAAAAAATATGAGCAAGACGTGCTGTCTAAACGAGGCTAGTTATCGCAGCGCAAAGGAGTTTGTACTATGAATATTAAAGAAGCAACATTTTTCAAAGAGTTTTTACGCGTCGCTGAAGATGGCTATCGAAAAGGCTGGCATGAACGAAACGGTGGCAATTTAAGCTACCGTATTGCCGATGAGGAAATCGAAGCTGTGCGTGAATGCTTAGGTCCGGACACGGAATATTTGCCCATAGGCAATACCGTTCCTGGCTTGGCTGGTGAATATTTTTTGGTAACCGGTACTGGTCGCTACATGCGCAATGTAGCTTTAGATCCAGATCATAACATTGCTGTCATTCGCATTGATGAAAAAGGTGAAAATTACAGTATCGTATGGGGCCTTGTATCGGGCGGTCGTCCTACGAGTGAGCTGCCAACACATTTAGCTAATCATGAGCTCAGAAAAAAAGTGAGCGGTGGTACGAATCGGGTTATCTACCACGCTCACGCGACGAATGCGATTGCTTTGACGTTTGTTTTGCCGATGGATGAGAAAACATTTACTCATGAATTGTGGGAAATGGCTACCGAAGATCCGGTTGTGTTCCCGGAAGGCATCGGCGTAGTGCCTTGGATGGTACCGGGCGGTAAAGAGATAGCCGATGCTACCGTGGAATTAATGAAAAAATACCGTGTTGTTGTATGGATGCATCATGGTTTATTTGTCTGTGGTGACAGCTTTGATGAAGCATTTGGTTTGATGGAAACGGTGGAAAAAGCAGCTGAAATTTGTGTAAAGGTACGGTCTATGGGTGGCAAGCGACAGACCATTACCGATCCAGGATTCCGTCAATTAGCAAAAGATTTCAATATTACCTTAAACGAAGATTTCCTCGATAAATAATCTACAATTGGAGGGGTATGTATGGGAACGCAAGAGCCTTCGGCTTGGAAAAAGACAATTATGGCAGCTATGACGAGTTACATTGATGCGGGTTCAATCGTAGCCGGTGCTGCTGGTTTAAGTTTGTGGCAAGCGTATTTACAAATGGATGGCGTGCAAATGGGTATGTTGGCGGCGCTATCCTCCAATGCAGGTTCCGCTGCAGTAGGTGCTTTGATTGGTGGTCGTTTGTGTGACCGTTACGGTCGAAAATTCGTATACACCTATGATTTGTTGCTCTATGTATTAGGAATGTTGTTTATCGTATTCGGTGTTAACTATGCGATGTTGTTGGCCGGTTATATTATCGTTGGCCTTAGTGTAGGTGCCGATATTGTGGCTTCTTGGACTCTTATTGCTGAAGAAGCACCTGCTGAAAACCGCGCTAAGCATTGTGGTTCGGCACAGTTTGCTTGGGCGCTAGGGCCAGCTGTAGTATTGGCAATTTCTGCCTGGATTAACCAGTTTGGTTTGATCGGTAACCGTATCGTTTTCGGACATTTGATTATTGTCGCATTATGGGTTTGGTATCAGCGTTTACAAATGCCGGAATCGAAGGACTGGAAAGCTGCTAAAGAAGCGGAATTGAAGCTCATTAAAGAAGGTAAAGTTAAACCAGTTTCCTATGGTCAGTTATTGTCTGGTATTAATTTAAAAACGGTGCTTTTCTTATGTGGTGTGTATTCCATCTGGAATTTATGCGCTAGTACTTGGGGCTTCTTCATGCCGTACATTTATGAAAATGTAGGCCGCCTCTCGAACAGTATGTCTCAGATTATGAGCGTTGCGTCGTTCTTGATCTCCATTGTTGGCACTTATTTCATCTTCATGCGTCTCGGTGATAAAGTGAGCCGTCGGTTGTTGTACTTTATCATCGGTGGTATTTATGTCGTTGCTTGGGGCGTTTGGGTATTGCCGCCCGATATGCTTTCTATGTGGATGCTATACATGTTCACCATTTTCGCCGGTTTAAACAACGGTGCCGGGCAACAGGCCTTCTATCAGCTGTGGTGTTCCGAATTGTTCCCAACAAAATATCGCGCTACAGCGCAAGGGTTAACCTTCTTCGTAACTCGTATTTTAGCAGCTGTTTGGGGTTTCTCAATGCCGATTATCATGAACTCGGTAGGTTTCCGCTACGCAGCTATGATTATGGTTGGTTTTGCTATTGCAAGCTGGCTCATTGGTACGTTAGGCGCACCGCAGACGCAAGGTAAAACGCTTAAGGATATTGAAATCGAACGCTACGGACATGTGGTTCGCTAGTGTGTTGGCAAATTCTGTGAAATAAAGGAGGTGATATGCACATGGAACGCATGGCCTGGAAAGCAAAAGTTAAAGATGGCATGCTGGATGAGTATATCCGTCGTCACAATGAAATTTGGCCGGAGTTAAAAGACTTATTGAAAGAAGCCGGTATTGCCAATTATACAATTTGGAATGTAGGCTCGGATTTGTTTGGCTATTTTGAATGTGAAAAAGGCGTAGCCTTTGCAGAAAAGACGCAGGCGCAAAGCGAAATCGTAGACCGGTGGAACGAGTACATGAAAGATGTCATGGTTATGGAAATGGATTCGGTTACCGGCGCGCAGCCGAAATTGCGGCAGGTGTTTCGCTTAGACTAGATGGTACACGGTCTTTGTTAATACAGTAAGTCGATGTTGCGTTCTTCTAAGTATTCTAACCAAGGATCGCGTGGCTTACGATTCGTAACGATACAGGCTACATCAGTGATGTCACAGGTTTTGATAAATGAGGTTTTATCCCATTTCGTATGATCGGCTAAAAGAATGGTTTTGCGAGCCTGTTGAATCATAGTGTATTTTACGAGGCTTTCATCTTCATTGGATTCCATAATGCCGTTAGCCATATCAATGCTTTTGCAGCTCAAGATGGCTAAATCAACGTAGTACTTGGCTAAGGTCGCACAAGCCGAAGCGCCCACAAGGGCAAAGGCGTGCGGCCTTAGTACACCACCGCTAAAAATAAGCTGAAATGGAATTTTATCGAAATCGGATAAGATATGAACCGAATTCGTAATAATCGTTAAATTCTTTTTATTCTGCAGATGTTGCATTAACGTTAAACATGTTGTACTGGAATCAGTCATAATCGTATCTCCGTCATTGATAAGTGGCAACGCCTTCAACGCGATTTCTGATTTCTCTTCTTTATTACGAATTGTGCGATTATCAAAGGATAAGTCTTCACGGGTTTGGCCTGTAGGTACAGCACCACCATAACTACGCCGTAACAGGTTTTGTTGTTCTAGTTTTTCTAAGTCACGGCGAATCGTTTCTTCTGTAACAGCAAAGTGCTTAGCTAATTCAGCTACGTATACTTTTTGGTCTCGCAGCAAAATATCCATAATTTGTTGACGTCGTTCGATAGCTAACATAAGGCACCTCGTTTTATGAAAAGAGAATATTTCTTTCTTTTAACGCGAATAGTATAACTTTGTCCTTATTATACGCTTTGAAATCAGTGAAAGTAAACAATTAGATGTTGATTTGTATTTGTTTTTGTTGGTTTAGGTAGTTGAAGTTGGAGGGTTTCCACATGGTAACACGTATGATATTAAATGAAACTTCGTATTTCGGCTTTGGTGCTATTACGAAAATCGTTGATGAATTGAAGTCCAATAATTTGAAAAAAGTCTTGGTTACAACAGATAAAGACTTAATCAAATTTGGTGTAGCTACAAAGGTTACGGATTTATTGGACAAAGCCGGCGTAGCGTATGAAATTTTTGACGAATTGAAAGCAAACCCGACGATTAAAAACGTACAGGATGGCGTAGCGGCTTGTAAAAAAGCACAGGCTGACTGCATTGTAGCTATCGGCGGTGGCAGTACTATCGATACTTCGAAAGCCATTGCTATTATCATGACAAACCCTGAATTCGAGGACGTTCGTAGCCTTGAAGGTGTAGCCGATACGAAGCATAAATGCTTGCCGATTATTGCTGTGACGACTACGTCCGGTACGGCTGCGGAAGTTACCATCAACTACGTTATCACCGATGAAGAAAAACATCGCAAATTCGTATGTGCTGACCCACATGATATTCCTATTGTAGCTATCGTTGATCCGGATATGTCCCTTGGCATGCCGGCCGGCCTTTGTGCCTCCACCGGTATGGATGCGTTGGTTCATGCTGTTGAAGGTTACTTGACTCGTGGCGCTTGGGAAATGACTGATATGCTTCATTTAAAAGCTATTGAAATTATTGGTCGCGCACTTCGTGATGCGGTAGCCGGTGATCCGAAGGCACGTGAAGAAATGGCCTTAGGTCAGTACATTGCCGGTATGGGCTTCTCCAATGTAGGCCTTGGTATTGTTCACTCTATGGCGCATCCGCTGAGCGCTGTGTATGATATTCCGCACGGCAAAGCTTGCGCTATGATGCTTACTGCTGTATTGAAATACAACGCCGAAGCTACCGGTGAAAAATACCGTGAAATCGCACGTGCTATGGGCGTTAAAGGTGTTGACGCTATGAGCCAGGAAGAATATCGCAAAGCAGCTATTGATGCTATCCAGAAATTAGCTGATGACGTTAAGATTCCAAAGAGCTTGCTGGAAGCGGGGGTAAAAGAAGAAGATATTAAGTTCCTTAGTGATTCCGCTTTTGCCGATGTGTGTACGCCGGGCAACCCGCGCGACGTTACGGCGGAAGCCATCGAAAGCATCTACCGTTCTATCCTCTAAAAACAATGAGCTTCGAGCGGTAACGGCTCCTGATGTACGGCTTGGTCGTTTTGGGTGCATCCCTTGGTAAAATCTTATTAAAAACTAAGAAACCTCCGACAGAGTGTTCGAGCGCTTCTCTTCGAAATGCGCACTTCACATCTCTGTCGGAGGTTTTTTATGTTTTCTGCTATATTTTTCCTAAGCGGGATGCACACCAAAACTCTCTTACGCTGTTCATCATAAGCCGTTGGGCCGTTACGCTGAAGAGGCTCTATTGTTTTAGAGATTCGACGGTGTATGCTAATCGATGGCTTCCTGCCGGAACGCCACGGGGAAATACCGGCGCACAGCACGTCGGCAAAGGGAGTCACAAAGGAGCCTGGGGAGAAAGGGAAAAACATCTGACATAGAGTATCTAGCGGTAGCGGCTTGACGGCTCCGGATGCACACCAAAACTCTCTTATGCCGTTCATCATAAGCCGTTACGCCGTTACGCTGAAGAGGCTCTATTGTTTTAGAGATTCGACGGTGTTTTTTGTTGACACTGTGTCAAAATTACGTTACACTGTAGCAAAAAGACGGTAACGTAGTTTAGAAATAGAGGTTAGCACTATGCCAAAAGGTGGAGTTGAGTTAGTCGCTGCGCGACGCAAGGAAATTATCAAGGCCTGCGAAACGCTATATGAGACGATGGGTTTCAAGGAGATTACGCTGAAGGAAATTGGTAAAATTACAAGCTTCACGCGCACGACGATTTACAATTATTTTCAGTCCAAGGAAGAAATCTTCCTGGCTATTTTGGAGCGCGAATATACGCTGTGGGTGGCGGATTTGCAGCAGCTGATGGCGGACAAACCGACGCTTACAGCCGATGAATTTGCTGAGGAAATTGCGAGCACCGTTGAAAAGCGGGCGCTGCTCTTAAAGATTATGTCCATGAATCATTATGACATGGAAGAGGGCAGTCGACCGGAAGCGCTGGTGTCATTTAAAGGCGCTTATGGCGCGTCTATGCACGCGATGACGGCGTGCCTGGCACAGTACTTTCCCCACATGTCCGAAGCGGACCGCCAGGGCTTTATCTACGTGTTTTTCCCCTTCATGTTTGGAATCTATCCGTACACGAAAGTGACCGACAAACAGAAAATCGCCATGGAAGAAGCGGGCGTCAATTACGTATTCATGTCCATCCACGAACTGACGGCGAGTTGCGTAAAACGCTTGCTGGTGAAATAAAATTCCTCATTACGCCTTAGCCAGTACTGGTGCTAAGGCGATTGTTAGTAACTCTTCGATGGTTTTGTCAAAGTGCTTGTGTTTGTTTAACTCTTTGAGGTTGTCTTGAAACCATTTGGGTAAGGGAATGTTGGCATACTGATAGGCGACAATCGGATAGAGAGCATACATTTGGTGAGGCTTTATGTGGCAGTTAAGAAAATTAAATTGAAGAAAGCTAAACGGCTCAGCAAGCTCAGACGTTACATATAGATGATTGCCGAAACCAGTATAGAACCATTTGAAATTATCGCTATCGCACTGCTTTTTATTTAAAAATGACTCAATGTTAGCATAGGTGATGGTTGGTTCACTGTAATAGTAGTAACCGCCCCAAATGATGAGTTCATCGTCGGTTAGCTCCCATACTTCCGCATGGGCTGAATGGCCCATGGAACCAATATCTGATACTGTAACGAAAAGAATATTTCGGTCGCATAAGGCTTCTAATGTTTCATCGGTTAAAACTTTTTCTACAACCTTGCGTGATTTGGCTTGCTGTGTCATATACATCGTATCCTTTCTTTGAAGAGAATCGTAAAGATGGGAATGAGTTGCTATGACAATACGTATTGTTGAGGTCAGTATAGCATGAGGCTGAGATTGTTAAAAGAGGGGCGACCTCGGCGTAGCAAAGATGTGTGTTGCTATTGGTACAGTACATGGTAAAATAACGATAAAAGGCGCTGGGCCCAGTTATTGACTGGGCCCAACGCCTTTTTTGCGTTCATACTATTTTCTATTTACTGGCATTCTTTCACGAATGCTTTAATCAAATCTAATTGCTCTTCGCTATCAAACATCATTTCCGGATGCCACTGTACAGCTACCGCAAATTTACTGTTATCAATAGAGATGGCTTCGATAAGACCGGCGTCGGATTTTGCAAGCACCGTAGCGCCTTTACCGAGGTCTTTAACGGCTTGATGATGGAAGGAGTTAACGAGGATATCCTTTTCTTTTAACACATCGTAGAGCCAGCCGTTTTCGTTAAGCGTTACCGTATGAGTGCCTTCGTTGCGTTTTTTCGCAAGAATTGTATGTGACTCAAAGCCGGCAGAAGGTAAATCTTGATATAACGTGCCGCCGATAGCCACGTTAAATACTTGAATGCCACGGCAAATGCCAAGGACGGGTATGTCATTAGCTAAGGCAAAATTGAGTGCTGCGATTTCATAGGTGTCGCGGCATGTATCGATAGCACCACATTTACCGGAAATTCGTTCCTTATATAAAGTAGGATCTACATCGTTGCCGCCGGAGATTAAAATTCCGTCTAGAGAACGCCATAAAACCTTGGCTTTTTCAATATCTGTGGTAATCGGCAAGAGAACCGCTACGGCACCAGCCTTTTCTACGATACGTACATAATCGCTAGCAATTAACTGCCAGTCCTGACCAGGCGCAGCGATGCCTTCGTCCAGCGTTTGGGGTATTAAATCTAAGGTATTACACGTAATACCGATTATTGGTGTTTTCATGCGATGACCTCCTTTTCTATAGAATGTTACTGGATAGGTAGAGGGAAGTCAATAACCAATTTGTTTGTTTTTTCTTTAAAAGGCAAAGTTGAATTTCCTTTTTAGCACTTAAAAGGAATATTTTAAGACTTTTATTCCTATTTATGTTACAATATGTAACATAAAGGGGTGATAATATGATATCCAGCGTAGAATTAACTAATTTTAAATGCTTTAATCATGTCATATTAGATTTACGTAAATCAGACGGTTCCCCAAAGGATATGGTTTTTATATATGGGGAAAATGGTGTTGGTAAAACGCATCTGATTGATGCTTTCGAGTTTTTGAAAAATACATTTCAAACGATGAATTTTCAGAGTATGGCTCAGGATATTACCAATCATTTATCTAACATGTCGGATGATGAAAAAAGTAAAATACCGGCAGGTCTTCTTGAGCAATTATTGAAGGATAACTTTGTGTCGCTACAGAAGCTAGCTTTGGCTAACCGGCAAATTGGCAATAGTGGTCAGCTTAAGATAAAGTTTGGCACTTTCCTTTCACCTGCGGTTAATGGTTATTATGAGTTAGTTTTTAATGAACAAGGGGAAGTAATTGAAGAAACGCTGTACGGTCCACTCAATCAGCGGAAAGGAATTTGCTTCCAATTGACAAAGGATAAAGTCTTTCTTAGTAAAAGTGTCTTTTCGGCAGTGTTTATTAGCGATATAGAGGCTCAAATTGGTAAATTTTGGGGGAAACATACACTGGGCGCTTTATTGAACTATGAGGTTCATACTAAGAACAAAGAATACATTGGTAAAAGTATTGATGCAAATGTACTCGCTTTGTTAAATGATTTGGCGTCGGTTTCGTTGTTAAATCGTGGTGGCATATTGGACCGGATGAGTTTTACTGTTTCGGAATTTCCTATTCCGGGTAACTTGGAACGTGGTGCCTTGCCTTTAGATCAAAAAGAAAACCTGTTACATTGGGAACAGTCAATTAATGACATTTTTGTTGGCTTATATGCAGACCTTGATAAGGTGTATTATCGATTTACCGAAAATCGAGACTCCATTGAATATGAGCTCTATTTTAAGAAGCAAATAGGCGGTCATTTAATAGATATTCCGATTACCGCAGAATCGGCAGGGACTAAACGTTTATTGCAGATGGTACCGTTGCTTTTATCTATGACCAGTGGTGGTGTTGTGTGCATTGATGAAGTTGATACTAGTATTCATGACCTGTTGATTGAACGCGTTTTAACGGGTATACGCATTGACATGAAGGGGCAATGCATCGCTACAACGCATAATACACATTTGATGCAACAGCTGAGCCCACATGATGTGTATATCATCACCAGCGATGAAAATGGCGATAGAAGCATTCGTTGTGTAAGTGATTATGCTATGCGAACGCAAAGAAACAATAACATGCAAAAGAAATACCTCGGTGGCGCTTATGATGGCATTCCGTATAGTAGCTTTGTTGATTTTGAACAGATTACTGATGAATTACGGGGATGCTATGTAAGGGAACGAGGTGAGTAATAAATGGGAAAGGGGATTGAACGTAAATTACCCGTAGTAGTTATTGTGCATGGAAAATCAGAATTAAAAATATGTCAGAATATAGCGAGCCATTAAAAAATGCCGCAAGAAGTGTATTCGCGTGTGAATGGGAAGTCGAGTATTCAAGTGGCGGGGCTGATGAGTGTGCTGAATAGTGTTCCTTTTAAAAGTAAATCTGCATTTAAACAGCAATATCCATTGGCATTTGAAAAAGGCTATAGCTTGCATGATGCATTCAAAATTTTCCCTATCATGGATGTTGACGATTGTACGGAGCAACAAAAGAAGGATTATAAATCCGGTAGCTTATTTAAACAGCACTGGTTGTCCGATTATATTGTGCCCATCTGGAATGATCCTCATCTCGAGAAGACAATGAAGGATTGTGGAATATTGATTACTGATAAAAAGCAGTATGAAAAGAAATTTCCCATTGTTAAGAAGGGAAGCGCAAATCCAGAGAATGTGAGAGAATTCTTAATGCTGTTAAAGAAATGCAAGCAATCTAATATGGACACGTATGTGGAGTTTTGTTTAAAGCATTGGGCTGAGAATTTAAAACAAAGGCATTAAATATAAAAATAGAGGCACGTTAAGTGCCTCTTATTTTATCTCCATTCAGTTATATCTTTTAAATCTCGTCTCGGCCGCGCCCCCGGTTCCTCGCCCGGCCAGCCCACAGCAACCATAGCGAGCAGGTCGCCCGGTTCATTAATCCATTCCATGAGCTCCGGATAGGCGAAGTAGTAGTCACACACCCACAAGGTGCCAAGGCCCATGGCGGTGCCGGTGAGGAGCATGTTCTGGATGGCCGCGCCAATGGCTTGAATGTCGCAGTTTTGCGCAATCCGTTCTTCTACGTCGACGGTGGTGGTCACCGGTCGGCTGTTGGTGTTCACCACAAGGATGACGGCCGGTGCTTGTTCTAAAATGGTAACGCTGTGTTCCGCACCGCCGATGTAGTGGCCGTAGTTTGGCAAGAAGTCGCCTAAGTCGCGTTCGCGGGCGAGACCGTTCTTGAAGGCCTTGAGCATATCTGCTTTCGCTTGGCCCTGGAGGACGATGAATTTCCACGGCTGGCGGTTCTTGGCGGACGGGGCGAGGCGAGCGGCATCGAGCAAGAGTTCTAGGACTTCCTTGCTCACCGGTAAATCCGTAAACTTACGAATACTGCGCCGAGCGCTGATTATTTCAGAAAGAGCTTGTAATGTATCGGTCGTCGCGGCGTCCACTGATGCGGTGGCCGGCGTTGTCAATTTAGTTGATGTATTAGTTGTAGTCATAGTATCCCTCCTATAGGCTTAAGTATACCATATACATATAGTGATTCGTTTGCAGTTTTAAAATTTTCGATATATAATAAAAATAACTTAAGAAAGTTTCATTGAAATTCGGATCGGAGGGGTCATTATGCGTATATATTCCATTGTTTTCAGTCCCACAGGCGGCACTGCTAAGGTGGCGTCTATAGTAACGGAAGCACTCGGTGAATCGGCAACGCGCATGGATTTGACTGACCGAACGGTGGATTTCTCGAAATGCGTTTTAGACAAGGATGCGTTGGCTGTTATTGCAGTGCCGGCGTACTCTGGTCGCGTGCCGGCCATTGCGGCCGCTCGTTTGCGTGAAATAAACGGCAATGGTGCCAAGGCAGTTATCATCGCTGTATACGGCAACCGCGCTTACGAAGATACCTTGTTAGAGCTTCGCGATGTGGCCATTGAAAGTGGCTTTACGGTTATTGCCGGCATCTCGGCAGTGGCTAACCACTCGATTATTCATGAATATGGCGCCGGTCGCCCGGATACGGCGGACGAAGCGTTGCTCCGCGAATTTGCCGATACGATTTTGGCCAAATTAGAAAGCAACGACGAATACCATACGTTGACGGTGCCCGGTAATTGGCCGTACCAGGAACCAAACTGTATGCCACTTGCACCGTATGTAACGAAGGACTGCAACCGCTGTGGCGCCTGCGCTCGGGTATGCCCAGTAGGGGCTATTGCCTTACATAATGCAGACACCATGAACAGTAGCGAATGTATTTACTGCATGCGCTGTGTAACGGTGTGCCCGCAGCATGCACGCAAGGTAACGCAGGATAAATACGATTTCTTGAAGAACAAAATCGCAGCACAGGCTACGCCGCGTAAGACGAATGAGTTATTCATCTAGTTCGCTAACAGGGATGGTTTGCTAGGAGATAGTAAGTCTCAATAGCGGACAAATATCTCCCTTGTTATAGGGATATGTATACAAGTTTTGTGAACTTCCTATACGGATTCGGTATACATAGACTTCGATACAAATTATAGGAATTGTTATCAGTTGATGAAACTGTGTTTATCAATTGGAAATACACGGTGAACAAATTGAACGTACAGGCCGCTGAGGAATACTCCTTGGCGGCTTTTTGTGTGCTCGTTATATTGAAATTAAAGTGATAATTTCAACGCCAATTGCTGATAATGCCTATCAACAACTATATAGAATAAATTAAATATAGATAATGACTTATAATAATCGCTTTAATATCCTATTGACAACGTATGATTTAGGACGTAGAATACAACCATTCCATATGTATTATTTTTTTAGTACTAATTCCTTTTAAAAATATAGGAATATAAAACGGAGCGTGAGAAACTTCGTCGACACTGGCGGAAGAGAGACCGGCAGCTAGGACTAAAAAATAGCGGACGTTCGGGGGAACGGGCGCAGCAGTGGATTTTTTGAGAAAACAGAGAGAAAAAGAGAGATTGAGGGCATGCACATGAAGCGAGCAGTATGGAAAGCGGCGGTCGTGCTAGGAATTGCGGGGGTAATTCTGGGCAGTTTGGCCGTTTCGCATAAAGATAGTGCAGCCGATGGTACGAAGCCGACGGTTATCACTAACGTGTCCTATGACGCGACACGTGAATTTTACGAAGCCTATGACCGTTATTTCACAGAGAAATATGCGAAAGATACAGGCAAGGCGGTGACGGTGCTACAATCCCACGGCGGTTCCGGCAATCAGGCGCGGTCCGTGGTGGAAGGCTTTGATGCGGACGTAGTGACGCTGGCCTTGGCACATGACGTCAATTTATTGCAGAAAGTAAAGCTGTTGAATCCGAACTGGGAATCGCAGCTACCCAATTATTCGTCGCCCTACACGTCTACCATCGTATTTTTGGTGCGTAAGGGTAATCCGAAGAACATCCACGATTGGAACGATTTGGTCAAAGGCGATGTGAAATTAATCGCCCCGGACCCGAAGAGCAGCGGTGCCGCTTGTTGGATTTTCTTAGCCGCGTATGCCTACGGCGGTGGTCCTAACAACGATACGGCAAAGGCGAATGCCTTTGTTACTGATTTGTATCGTCACGTAGCGGTTATGGATGCCGGTGCTCGTGCGGCTACGACCACCTTTGTGGAAAACAAGCAAGGCGATGTGCTCTTAGCTTGGGAAAATGAAGCGCTGCAGGCGGTGAAGAACTATCCTGGTCAATACCAGATTGTAATTCCGTCGGTGTCTATCGAAGCGGACCCCAGTGTTGCGGTGGTGGAAGCCATTGCAAAGCATCGCGGTACCGAAGCGATTGCAGAAGCGTACTTAAAGGATTTGTATACGCCGGAAGCGCAGCGGTTAGCAGCGGAATACGGCTTTAGACCGACAAATCCGGAAGTGTATAAGGAATTTGCCAATAAATATCCGATGCCGAAGCGAATGGTGACGATTCGCGACTTTGGCGGCTGGGATGAGGCGTATAAACGCTTTTTTGAAGATGGCGCCTTATTTGATACGATTCGAGAAGGGTAAGGTGACCATATGGGAAAGAGACTTTTACCCGGTTTCGGGTTGACGATGGGCGTAACCCTTACCATGTTATCCTTGGTGGTGTTATTGCCGATGGCGACAGTGTTTGGCTATGCCATTCAACTGACGCCGGCTGAATTATTAGATATTTTAAGTAAATCGACGGTACAGCATGCGTTCATGACGTCGCTGGGCACGGCGCTTATAGCAGCGGCCATTAACCTCGTGTTTGGCATGATTTTAGCTTGGATTCTCGTGCGTTATGATTTTCCGGGCAAGCGTATCATCGATAGTTTGATTGAATTGCCTTTCGCCTTGCCTACGGCGGTAGCTGGTATTACGTTATCGAAGCTGTACTCCGATACGGGTTACATGGGTAAAGCGCTTGAATCGTTGGGCATTTCCATCCTCTACACGAAGGTGGGCATTATCGTCGCCTTAGTGTTTGTAGGGATTCCTTTCGTAGTTCGTTCCGTTGAGCCCGTGCTGGCAAAGCTAGACCCGTCCTACGAAGAAGCAGGCGCGGTACTCGGTGCTAGTCGTTTCACGGTGTGGCGCAAGATTATCTTGCCGGAGCTGTGGCCGTCGGCCATTGCGGGCTTTAGCTTAGCCTTTGCCCGTGGCCTTGGCGAATACGGTAGTGTTATCTACATCTCCGGGAACAGTGCGAAGGCGCAAACCCAGGTTGTATCCTACGTTATCATGCAGAAGCTGAACTACGTGGACTACAACGGCGCTACGGCTATGGCGGTGCTCCTCCTCATCTTGGCCTTCGGCATTTTATTTGCCGTCAATGCGCTGCAGCTGCGGCGGGCGCGTCGAATGGGGGTGCGATAGATGGTGAGACAGGATCCTGCATGGGTACGCCGGTTGCTGATTGGTCTCGGCGTCCTGTTTGTATTCTTTATGTTGGTGTTGCCATTGGTAACGGTTATCACCACATCCCTAAGTAGTGGCCTCGCGTTTTACGCCAAAGCTATTACGACCAGCTACGTGCTCCACGCCTTATGGCTCACCGTGGTGATGACCTTGGCGGCAGTCCTCGTAAGTAGCATCTTCGGCCTTTGTGCCGCCTATGCTATCGGGAAGTTTGATTTTCGCGGTAAGCGCGTGCTCATGACGCTTATCGACATTCCGTTTTCCGTGTCGCCGGTTATTGCCGGTTTGGCGTTTATCCTCGTGTTCGGCCGCATCGGTTGGGGCTATGATTTCATCATGAAGATCAATGACTTCCTCGGCACAGATTGGCGCGTCGTGTTCGCGTTACCGGGCGTGCTCTTAGCGACGGTGTTCGTAACATTGCCGTTCGTGTTCCGCGAAGTGATGGCGGTAATGCACGTCCAAGGTCGTGACGAAGAAGAAGCGGCGGTCCTCATGGGCGCCGACGGTTGGACTGTGTTCCGCCGCATTACCTTCCCGCGTATCAAGTGGGCGTTCTGGTACGGCGTTATCCTTTGTGCGGCCCGTGCGCTTGGCGAATTCGGTGCCGTTAGTGCGTTGTCGAAGGCGCGGGGCAGTACGTTTACGTTGCCGCTGGAAATCGACGCGTTGTACATGAGTGGCTCCGCCGATGGCGTGGTGGCTGCCTTTGCAGCTTCATCGGTACTGGTTATCTTGGCGGTACTGCTGTTGATTTTACGGGCTTACACGGAACGGAAAGCGAAACATAGATAGAACGATGAAATAACAAGCCTCCCAGGAGGCAGGTCATTTCACAGTGGCGTGTAGTCGTGAGAAAGCTACAAGCGCCTATAGAGAGAATTGAGAGAATAAAGAGAAGAGAGAGGTGAGCCTATGGCGGCAAATACACAATATGTGGCCATGACGAACATTCACAAGCGCTACGGCTCGTACGAAGCATCTCGGGACATTAACCTGGATATTGAAGAAGGGCAGATTGTGGCGCTCCTCGGGCCGAGCGGCAGCGGCAAGACGACGATTTTGCGCATGCTCGCTGGCCTTGAAACGCCGGACAGTGGCGATATTTACATTCGCGGGCGCCGCGTTAACGACGTACCGCCGGCACAGCGAGGCATTGGCTTCGTATTTCAGAGCTATGCGTTATTTCAGCATATGACGGTGTTCGATAACATTGCTTTTGGCTTGACCATTCAAGGCGCGTCGAAGCAGGACATTACAAGTCGCGTGACGGAGCTGTTGCAGTTGACCAGTCTGGGGGGATTGGCCGAACGGTATCCCGGCGAATTATCCGGCGGGCAGCGACAGCGTGTAGCCTTTGCCAGAGCGTTGGCACCGCATCCGATGGTGCTGCTCCTGGATGAACCGTTCGCCGCTATCGATGCGAAGGTTAAGCAGGAGCTGCGCGGTTGGCTGAAGGAAACCATTAAGAAAGCGGGCACCACGAGCGTGTTCGTAACTCACGACCAGGAAGAAGCGGTGGAACTGGCAGATAAAATCGTAGTGACCAACAAAGGGCGGGTCGAACAAATCGGCACGCCGCAGGAAATCTACGGTGAACCGCAAACGCCGTTCGTAGCTGGGTTTATGGGTAAGCCGGACCTCTTGGCCGACTATGGTCAGCTGAAGGGCTTCACCCAGCGACCGGGCATGACCTGGGCGGTTATTCGGCCGGAATTTGTAAAGGTATTTAAGTACGGCGATGCGGACGATGACAAGAGTGCTGCCGAAGACGGCATTGTAGAAGCCATCAGCTTCTACGGCACGTATTTGACCATGAAGATTCGCATTGGCACGTTGACCATACAAGCAGAACAATCCATTGAAACGAATACGTTCAAGGTTGGCGAAAAGGTACAGGTATTGATCTATCGGTTATTTATATGCGACGAAAACACCGTGGAAATCGCGAAGAATAAAGCATTGGAAGCCGGTCAGGTCTTCTATATTTAAGGAGTGGATAGGGATGGCAAATAAAACCAAGCGCGTGCGCCTCAACACGAAGGTGCTCATCATTGGCGGCGGCACGGCCGGCTGTTATGCGGCGGTAACGCTGCGTAGACAGTGCGACGCGCCCATTATCATCGTCGATAAAGCGGCCATTAAGCGCAGCGGCTGTTTGGCAGCCGGCGTGAATGCGCTGAACGCGTACATCGTAGAAGGCCGCAAGCCGGAAGATTATGTGGACTATGCGACGAAGGACGCGGCGGGCATCGTGCGTCATGATTTGTTGCTCACCATGAGTCAGCATCTCAATGAAGTGACGGCAGATTTGGAGTCCATGGGCCTTGTAATCCTCAAGGACGAAAAGGGCAATTACTTGGCGCGTGGCAATCGCAATATTAAGATTAACGGCGAAAACATCAAGCCGCTCTTGGCGGAAGCCGTTCACAAGCTGGACGATGTCACCGTGCTGGAACACATTACCATTACGGATTATTTGACCGACGGTGATGCGGTAGTCGGTGCTGTAGGCTTCTCGCTGCGCACTGGTAAAGCCTATGAAATCAGAGCCGATTACGTGCTGTGTGCCACCGGTGGTGCATCGGGCCTCTATCGTCCGAACAACCCGGGGTTCTCCCGTCATAAAATGTGGTATTCGCCGTTTAATACCGGTGCGGGCTATGCGATGGGCATGCGTGCCGGCGCTGAAATGACAACCCTGGAAATGCGTTTTATCGCTCTTCGCTGCAAGGACACTATCGCCCCGACCGGCACTATCGCCCAAGGTGTTGGCGCCAAACAGGTAAACAGTCTTGGCGAAGTGTATGAAACGAAGTACGGTCTTACTACATCCCAGCGTTTGTACGGCACGGTGGAAGAAAACGAAGCCGGCCGCGGTCCTTGTTATTTGGACACGACAGGCATTACGGAGCAGCAGAACGAAGATTTGTTGAAGGCGTACTTAAATATGGCGCCCGGTCAGACCCTGCGTTGGCTCGAAGCCGGTGCGACGCCGCGAGAACAGGCTGTTGAAATCGAAGGTACCGAACCGTATGTTGTGGGTGGTCATACTGCCGGCGGCTATTGGGTCGATACGAACCGCGCTACAACGCTGAAAAACTTGTGGGCCGCCGGCGATGTAGCCGGTGGTTGTCCGCAGAAATATGTAACCGGGGCTCTCGTTGAAGGCGAACTGGCGGCGGACGACATTGCGAAAAAATACGTGGCTGCCAAAGCCGCACAGGCTAACGTTGATGCTGGCGATGTAGATGATATCATTTCAGAGGACGCTACGGCCATCATGGACGGCTACGATGCGCTCTTAACTAATGACAAGGACGCAGCGCTATACACGGTAGAACAGCTGGAAGAAGCCATGCAGGGCATTATGGATCGCTACGCCGGCGGCATTGGCACGGCGTACCGCTTCAACGAATACATGCTGAGCCGCGCTGAAACGGAAATCAAGAAGCTGGAACCGTTGGTGCAGACCTTGGTAGCTGACGATTACCGTGAATTGATGCACATTTACGAGCTCCGCGAACGACTCACCGTGTGCCGTGGCCTCTTGGCTCATTTGCGGGCCCGCAAGGAAACCCGTTGGCACAGCTTTGCTGAATACACTGATTATCCGGAAACGGATGCAAAGTGGGATTGCTATGTAAATACGGTATGGCGCGACGGTGAACCGCAGGTGCTGATCCGACCGTTAGTAAAGGGGGATGCATATGAGCATACGAATCAATAAGGAAACGTGCGTGGGCTGCGGCAAATGCGTGGATATTTGCCCCGGTAACTTGCCGGCCTTAGGCGATAACCGCAAGGCGTACATGGCGTATCCGAAGGATTGTTGGGGCTGTATGGCCTGCGTTAAGGAATGTCCTGTAGGGGCTATTTTGTATTTCCTCGGCGCCGATATGGGCGGCCGAGGGGCAACCTTGCAGGCTCGTCAGGACGGTCCGTACTGGCATTGGGATATGACCAAGCCGGACGGCACGACAAAGCGTATTACGGTGGATTCCAGAGAATCTAATAAATACTAGGCTTTAAGCGCCGGTATTGTTGGATTTTCGAAAATCCTGTGTAGATAAAGAGAAATTTAGAGAGACAATCAGAGAGAGGGACGAAATTATGAGTGAAAACACCCGGGAAAACTCCCATTTGGACGAATTGGAAGCGGAAGCGATATATATCATCCGCGAAGTAGCCGCGCAGTGTGAAAAGCCGGTTATGCTGTATTCTATCGGCAAGGACAGCTCCGTTATGCTGCATTTGGCGATGAAGGCGTTCTATCCGGAAAAGCCGCCATTCCCGTTCTTGCACGTAAACACGACGTGGAAGTTCAAGGAAATGATCAAGTTCCGCGATGAAACGGCGAAGAAGCTGGGCATTGAAATGATCGAGTACATCAATCAGGACGGTGTAAAGCAGGGCATTAACCCCTTCGACCACGGTTCGGCGTACACAGATATTATGAAGACGCAGGCGTTGAAACAGGCGCTGAACAAATACGGCTTCACCGCAGCTTTCGGCGGCGGCCGTCGTGACGAAGAAAAATCTCGTGCGAAGGAACGTGTTTTCTCCTTCCGTAACGCAGCGCATGCGTGGGACCCGAAGAACCAGCGCCCGGAAATGTGGAAGCTGTACAACGCTAAGATTCATAAAGGCGAAAGCATTCGCGTGTTCCCGTTGTCTAACTGGACGGAAAAGGATATTTGGCAGTACATTAAGCGTGAAAACATCGACATCGTATCTTTGTACTTCGCCGCTGAACGCCCGGTCGTTATCCGCGACGGCAACATTATCATGGTTGACGACGACCGTTTCCGTTTGAACCCTGGCGAAGAAATTCAGCACAAAATGGTTCGTTTCCGTACTTTGGGCTGCTATCCGTTGACTGGTGGCTGCGAATCGACGGCGACGACGTTGGATGAAATTATCGATGAAACCTTGGCAGCCGTATCGTCGGAACGTACGACTCGTGTTATCGATAATGAAGCAGCGGGCAGTATGGAACGTCGTAAACGCGAAGGTTATTTCTAGATATGCTATGGCTGTGAAATAACGCACAGCAAGCGGCAAGCGTTGCTTGCGCTTGCTGGCTTCGGCAAAGGGCGTTAGTTTCACATGGCGCTATGAGTTCAAATAGAGAGAGGGTTACTCGATGAAGGGATTATTGCGATTTATTACTTGCGGCAGTGTGGATGACGGTAAGTCCACATTGATCGGTCATATATTATACGAAGCTAAATTATTGTACGCCGACCAGAAGAAGGCGTTGGAGTTAGAAAGTAAGGTTGGTAGTCGCGGCGGCGCTATCGATTATTCCTTGTTGCTGGATGGTCTTATGGCCGAACGCGAACAGGGTATTACTATCGATGTGGCGTATCGTTATTTCACGACGGACCGTCGTAGTTTTATCGTAGCCGACACGCCGGGTCATGAAGAATACACCCGTAACATGGCAGTTGGTGCGTCCTTTGCGGATTTGGCCATTATCTTGGTGGATGCGGCCCAGGGGATTTTGCGCCAGACCCGTCGCCATGCTCGCATTTGTGCGTTGATGGGTATTGAATCGTTCGTGTTTGCTGTGAACAAGATGGATTTAATTGGTTACGACGAAGCGCGTTTCAACGCGATTTCCGCTGATATTGATGCGTTGGCTAAGGAAGTGGGTCTCCGCCAGGTTGTGGTAATTCCGGTGTCCGCTACGGAAGGGGATTGCATCATGAAGCCGTCTGAAAATATGCCGTGGTATAAGGGTCCGGCGTTGTTGCCGTATTTGGAATCCGTTGACACGATTGTGGAACCGGAAGAAGGTTTCTACATGCCGGTTCAGCGTGTATGCCGTCCGGACCACACGTTCCGCGGTTTCCAGGGCCAGATCGAAGCCGGCACGGTAGCTGTTGGTGATACGTTGACGGTGCTTCCGAGCGGTGAATCGGCTGCGGTTAAGTCGTTGACGGTTGGTTTTGGCACGGTGCCGACGGCTCGCGTTGGTCAGCCGGTTACGATTCAGTTGGACCGTGAAATTGACGTGTCCCGCGGCAGTGTTTTGGTGAAGGATACAGGCCTTACGACGGCGCAGACGGCGCGCGTGAAGTTGCTTTGGATGGATGACGAACCGCTTCATGTGGGCAATGAATATTTCGTAAGTCTTGGTACGAAGCAGGTTGTTGGTACGGTTACGGATATTCAGTATCAGGTTGAAATTAACACCGGCGACGAGGTACCGGCCGGCGAGATTGGCAAGAATGATATTGCGGTGTGCACGGTTACGTTCCAGAGTCCGGTTGTAATGGATGAGTTCCGTTATCATAAGACGATGGGCGAGTTGATTTTGATCAATCGTACGACGAATATGACGGCGGCTTGCGGTGTTGTGGAAGCGGTTGGTACGGCTTCGGAACAGCATACGTTTGAAGGCAAGGGTCTTCGTGGTCGCGGCGATATTTTCGATGAGTTCTATTATAATGTAGAGGGTTTACGTATCGATAAGGCGCGTCCGGTTCGTAAGTCGTTCACGATTGGCGATGAAATTCCGCTCAAGGGGTTAAGTTATTCGTATCCGACGAATTTTGATATTCTGATCATTCGTGACCGCATCGCTATTGAGGTGCGTGATGGTCGCATTGCGGATATTAAGCCGTTGGCCGATTATCGATACAGCGATGTGCCGGTTGTTAATGGCCGCGGTTTTGCGCTGGCTGTGGAATCGCAGGAGGATGTGGCTGCGTTCTTGGCTGAGTCGTTCGATGATAGCGTAGCGCATAATAGCGAATGGCATGATAAGTGGTTGCGGTTTAATCGGTACAGAAAAATCATCTTCCACGACAGCTTTTGGTCTATCTAGTGAAGCGCCTCACCTTTGGCCGTTCCACTAAATGATCTCGGTAGCTGGGCAGTGCTTCCGCGTTTGGCGTGGTCCGCGCGGTAAATGCCGCAAGAACAGAATGACGGCTCGTATTCGGTTCGTGAATCGTAATATTTTAAGCTGTTGACTCGTAGAGTCATTGCATATGCAAACTTAAAGGGTAAAGCCCATGTTATAACTGTTTCCTCCCTTCGGTTACACCAATGGTCGGTTCACAGTTCTAACATGGGCTTTTTACCTTTCGGCGTGACATGATGCATATCCATGACTATACGAGCCTATCGCTAAACTTAGAATGGCATTTCACGAAGCTTATACGAGTCTGCGTCATCCAGAATCTGATAGCATGTACGCCCCTTTCAAGCTTCAATCTTGAGGCATATCCAGTCTAGGGGGAATAGGAATATGCGGACAAAGAGCTAAAGACGGTAGTGCTGTTGTTGGTGATTTTCTACTTCGGTTAGTGAATGGGAATCTAGGCGTGGAGATGGACAATTTAAAAATTTTTTAGGGTGTGTCCTGTGGCAAGAGACTATATTTGGAAAGCGGCTGTATCCAAAAAATGCGATGGATTCTGAGGTTTTGAACTGGATTCGGAGCGGATATTTAAAATGTCCACTGTGAATCGTATCATGTGACCACTGGTCACTTGCCTGATGGACATTTTTGTGTAAGAATACTATTTGAGATAGATCTTGATAATGTTGTTGTATTCGTAGAAAGGACAAGTTATGGGAACGTGTAATGAAGGTAATGTAGGTAGTGTTCCAGATAAGTTTGATCGATTGATGGAACCGCTTTTCACGGAGTATTTTGCTAGACCGGAAAATGGGGATTTGTTGCTATCCTTGATTAATGCTTTGTTATCTACTGATACAGGTTTAAGTAGACTGCCTTTAGCACCAGGTGTGGAGCGACCTAAGACGAAGTTTAAGCGTATTACGGTTATTGATGTGTCAAGTACGCGGTCGCTTGATGATGGTAAGGGTACGCGATTTGAGTTAAGTGGTACTGCTGAGGATGATAGTGAGGTTTATATTGATCTTCAGACTTGTAAGCCATCATACATAGAAAATCGTGCTGAAATTTGTTCGTCTTTGATGATGTCAAAGTATAATTCAATAAGGACTATCGATAAAGGAATTGTTAGACCAACTATCTCTATTTGGCTTCTTGAAGGGTCGTTAAGTCGTAGAATAAAATCCGAAAAAGTTATTCGAGCTAATGTTGTAATCGATAGGGATACTTGTGAAATTGCAAGTGATTTGAAAACAGTTTATTTCGTGCAAATGCAAAAAGATAAACAGCATGAGTATCACGATTTACGACTCAGAGGTATATTGACATTAGAAGCAGAAGCATGGCTCCGATTTCTGTTGAGTGATGGTTCGGCAGATGGATGGAAAGCTATGGATGAAATGAGTCCTGAAATAGCACAAAAGTTACGCCAAATAGAGTCTAAATTTTGGGGTGATGACTTGAATCGTTATGTGTATAATCTTGCGGAAGACAATGAGATACAGTGGCAGCAAAACTATAAATATGCGTATAGAAAAGGTTTTTCAAATGGTAAGAAACAAGGAATAATGCAAGGTGACGAAGAAGGCGCTGAACGAATCACTTTTGAAGTGGTTCAACGAATGATAGGCAAAGAATTACCGGATGATTTTATCTTAGAAATGGCTAATATTACACCGAAACAATTACAGGAATATAAAAACGAATATAAATTAGACCATCCAGAAGCTTAAAGCATGGAACTTCATTGCTGAATAGAACTTGTGATATGACGCACCTGTTCACACCCATAGTTGTTGCGCTAAATTAGTGTTTTTCTCCCCAACGCCCTTTGCATATGACGAATATATTCGTATATCGCGGAGTTACGATTTATTAAAATGCTAAAACCGTTTCAGTAAGGACTATGGATTAAACCGCGAAATAAGATTGCCTACATGACTGCATGTATAAAGGTGCAGCACTAAAACGGCGCGAAGGTATGAGGTGTAGTTGGCGCGCGCATATGGCAAGAAGCAGGATGAAACAGGCCTGGCACCGATCTGTGCAAGGTAACTTGTTGTGAAGAGATAGGCATGTCTAGTCATGGCGAGTCGTTGTTTAGGTAAGAAAGTATAAAGGCTCTTGTCGAGCTGTGAACCGACCATTGGTGAAACCGAAGGGAGGAAGCAGCTCGACGAGAGCCTTTACTTTATAGCTAACTCGCTGTAATGACTAGACATGCCCATCTCTGTGCACTAGGAGAGCACGGGACGGTGCCAGGTCGTCCATCAGGTCTTGCGGCATGAAGCGCCAACTACACCTTAATACCGCGCCTTTTTATTGCTGTTTTATACAAAAATGTCATGTAGACAACTTATTTCACATTTAATTATAAACTTACTGAAACGTTTTAGCATTAATAAAAGTAATACACAGATATAGAATATATTCGTATATGCAAAGAAGGTATTTCTGTGTTTCGTTTTGTATATAATATAATAGAGTCATAGGTTTGATTGGTACAAAAAGGTTTGACATGTATTTTAACGGATTCTTTTGAGCTAAATAGCAGTGTTATTGCGAATTAGTAGTGAGGTCCGAATAGCAAAAGGTATAAGGAGATGACAGAATGGAACGTTTCGATGCAATTGTAGTAGGCGGCGGTCTGGCCGGCGCTGCGGCGGCATATCGTATGGCATCGGCCGGCGTGAAGGTTTTGATGATCGAACGCGGCAATTACAGCGGCGCTAAAAATATGACCGGTGGTCGTATCTACACACATTCTCTGGAACAGTTAATCCCTGATTTCAGAAAAACTGCCCCCTTAGAACGACGTGTTACAAAGGAACGCATTTCGATTTTAGAAGGCGGTCGTGCCACGACGGTGGAATACGAAGCGGAACCGGCGCGCGCTGACGAAGAATCGTACGTAGTATTGCGTAGCGTTTTCGATAAATGGTTGGCTGACCAGGCTGAAAAAGCCGGCGCTATGGTGGTTAACCGCATTCAGGTAGACAGCCTGATTTTGGAACAAGGCAAAGTGGTTGGCGTACGCTGTGGTAAGGACACTATGTACGCTGATGTTGTTATTTTAGCTGACGGCGTTAACTCGCTCTTGGCAGAACGCGCTGGCCTTCGGGCACCGCTGAAACCGTCCGACGTAGCCGTTGGCGCTAAAGAAGTGTATAGCTTTGGCAAAGGCGTTATGGAAGACCGCTTGGGCCTTGACGGCAAAGACGGCGCTGCATGGCTCTTCATGGGCGACATTACGCACGGCCTTATGGGCGGGGGTTTTATTTACACCAATAAAAACAGCTTGTCCATCGGTGTCGTAGTGGGCCTTGAACATATCGGCGAAGCGGACGCTACCATTGAACAGATGATGGAAGAATTCAAAGCGTACCCGACGGTGGCACGCCTCATTAAGGGCGGCAAGCTCTTGGAACGCAGCGGCCACATGGTACCGGAAGCGGGCGACCGCGCCGTTACGACGCTGAGCGGCGACGGCTTTATCATCACCGGTGATGCGGCTGGTTTCTGTATTAACATGGGCTACACAGTGCGCGGCATGGACTTCGCCATTGCGTCCGGTATGCACGCTGCCGATACGGTGATTAAGGCGAAACGCATGGGCGATTTCTCTGCCGGTGCAATGCGCTTATACGACATTAAGATTGCGGACAGCTTCGTTGGCCGTGATTTGAAGAAATATCGTCATTTCCCAGAATTCCTCAACAACCCGCGTATTTTCCAGCAGTATCCGGGCATGGTGAACGGTATTATGCAGGACGTATTCACCGTAAACGGCGACGGCGCGGAATCGTTGGTGCCGAAGCTCTTCAAACGGGCCAACGCTGTTGGGTTATTTAACCTGGCTAAGGACGCCATCAAAGGAGGTCGTGCTTTATGAAATTAGAAGAAAAATTGGGCGTTAATAAATATTACGTTAACGAAGGTCATCCTCATATTGAAATCATCCACGACTATCCGGATATGGCGGAAAAGATGAAATTAGTTAACGCATGCCCGGCCGGCCTTTATACGCTGAACGAAGACGGCACGTTGGAGTTCGACTATGCGGGCTGCGTAGAATGCGGTACGTGCCGCGTATTGTGCGGTAACACGATTATCACTAAGTGGGAATACCCGGATGACACGAAGGGTATTGAATTTCGTCAAGGCTAGTAGGGAGGCTCGGTATGGATTTATTGGTTTGCATCAAACAGGTGCCGGATACGTCTGAAATTAAACTGGATCCGGAAACAAATACATTGATTCGCACGGGTCTGCCCAGCATTGTGAATCCTTTTGATATGAATGCGTTGGAAGCGGCTTTAGAAGTTAAAGACCGCTATCCGGGCACGAAGGTATCGGTTATCACCATGGGACCGCCGCAGGCAACGGTTGCCTTGAAGGAATGCTTGTCCTTAGGTGCTGACGACGCGTATTTAATCACGGACCGCGCTTTTGCCGGTGCGGATACGTTGGCTACGAGCTACACCATCGCTTGTGCCATTAAAAAGCTGGAAGCCGACTTAGGTAAAGCGTTTGACATCATTTTCTGCGGCAAGCAGGCTATCGATGGCGATACGGCTCAGGTAGGCCCGCAGATTGCTGAAGAATTGGGCATTCCGCAGGTTACCTATGTATGTAAAATCGACGTGAAGGACAACACGGTAACGACGCGCCGCGAACATGAAGAAGGCTTTGAAGTGTTAGAAACGGAAATGCCGATGCTCATGACCGCCGTTAAATCCTTGAATGAACCGCGTTACCCGACGCTGCTCAATTCCATTCGCGCTAATCGTTACCAGATTCACATGATTACGGTTAAAGATATGGAAACGGATCCGAAGCGCCTTGGCTTACAGGGCTCGCCGACCCGCGTTCGTAAGGTATATAGCCCGCCGCTCCGCGCTGCAGGCACCATGCTCCCCGGCGAACCGGCGGAAGCAGTTACGGCATTGTTTACGGCTTTACGAGCTAAGGAATTGTTATAACGCGAGGAGGTATGGCGGTGTTTGAAGAATATAATGACGTATATGTAATCGCTGACTGCTACGACGGTCAGGTGCGTAACGTAACCTATGAATTGATTGGCCAGGCGCGTCTTATTGCCGATGCGTTAGGCGAAAAAGTGCACACGTTAATCCTCGGTAAGTCCGTTGCCGACCAGGCGCAGGCCCTCGTGGAATACGGTTCCGACTTCGTGCACGTATTTGAACATCCTTTGTTGAGCCGTTACACTACGGACGGTTACACGAAGGTTATTACGGATTTCTTTGCTAATCACAAGCCGAATGTTATCCTCATCGGTGCTACGAATGACGGCCGCGACTTGGCGCCGCGTATTTCGGGCCGCATGAAGAACGGCGTTGTAGCGGACTGCACGATTTTGTCCGTTGACGAAAAGGACGGTCTTGTTAACTGGACGCGTCCGGCCTTGGGCGGTAACATTTTAGCTGAAATTATCTGCCCTGAGCACCGGCCGCAGATGGGTTCGGTTCGCCCGAACGTATTTAAAATGCCGGAACGCGATGCATCCCGTCAGGGTACTATTGAAAAGGTAGACGTTGCCTTAACGGAAGCCGATATTCGCAATCATTTCGTTGAAATGATTCCCGTTAACATGGGTGGCGTAAATATTGAGGAAGCTGAAATCATCGTAGCCGGCGGCCGCGGTGTAGGCAACCCGCAGAACTTCCAGAAATTGGAAGAATTGGCTGAGCTCTTAGGCGGCGTTGTAGGTGTAACTCGTCCTATCGTGGAAAAGGGCTGGTATGATTTGAGCCGTCAGATTGGTCAGACCGGTAAAACCGTAGCACCGAAGATTTATTTTGCCTTCGGTATTTCCGGTGCCATCCAGCATACGGCGGGCATCAATGGTTCGGAAACCATTATCGCTATTAACAATGACCCGGAAGCCGCTATTTTCAAAATGTGCGACTACGGTATCGTTGGCGATGTTATGCAGGTAGCAGATCAGATGATTGCGCAGCTTAAAGCAGGTAAGCCGATTACGGCGTAATTTCACAGAGGTGAATTCTTCGGAGTTCACCTCTTTTTGTTTGTGTAGTCTATGGTCTATTTTCGCAAAATATCTTTGAATATGTGTTCAAACTATGTGTTCAGAATATGTTATAATTAAATTGGCTATCAATTAAATAGCTTTCGCTTGAGATAATTAACGTTTGAAATAATGTGTACGTGAAGCATAGCTTTCACAAAGGCTGTCTTCCCAGGGTATCACCGGAAAGGAGTGTTTTATGGAAGAAATGTATCGTTTGCTAGAGCGTGAGGTTCGTCCGGCGTTTGGCTGTACGGAACCGATTGCGTTAGCATTTACGGCGGCTAAGGCTGTTGAGGTGTTGGGCACGTTCCCGGACCAGTTAGAAGCAGCGTGTAGTGGCAATATTATCAAGAATGCGAAAAGTGTTACGATTCCGAATTTGGAAGGCCGTAAGGGTCTGTATTATAGTTTGATTTTAGGTGCCATCGTTGGTAACGCCGATAAGGAGCTTGAGGTTCTCAATGCGTTGACGCACGATGATGTCATCCGTGCCGATGAGTTGTCGCACTCTGATTTTTGCAAGGTGTCCTTGGCGGAAGGTGTAGAGAATTTGTACATCGCCGTTACGGTAACCGGCGGCGGTCACACGGTGATGGTACGCGTAGAACGTATGCATACGAATATTACGCGTATCGAAAAGGACGGCGAGGTTATTTTTGACGCGCCGTGCGAAGCGGTGACGGCTGAGGATGTTATGGCGAAGTTTGAGGATTGCTATCAATTCGCTGAAACGGCTGATTTCACACGGCTTAAGGAGCTCTTGGGCAAGCAGTTTGATTACAACATGGCCATTGCCGAGGAGGGCATGAAGTCGTCGTATGGTTCGAATATTGGTAAGCTGATTATCGAGGATTCGGCGAGTATTGCGGATAAGGCGCGTGCGTATGCAGCGGCTGGTTCCGATGCGCGCATGAGTGGTTGCAGTTTGCCGGTTATGATTAACTGTGGCAGTGGCAACCAGGGGATTACGATTTCGGTGCCGATTTTGGTGTACGCTGAGGAGTATAATATCGATGAGGAGCGCCGGTATCGAGCATTGGCGTTAGCGAATGTGCTGGCGCTGTATGTTAAGCATGATATTGGCCGTCTCAGTGCGTATTGCGGCGTTGTTAGTGCGGCTTCGGCAACGGCAGCCGGCGTGGCGTATCTCATGGGCGAGTCCAAGGAGGTTATCGCGGCGACGTTGAGTAATGCGTTGGCTGGTACGTCCGGCGTGGTGTGCGATGGCGCGAAGGCGTCGTGTGCCATGAAGATTGGTATGTCGCTGGGCAATGCGCTTTTGTCGTATAAGCAGGCGAAGACGGATAATAGTTTCCAAGGCGGCGACGGCATCGTGAAGGATACGATTGATGATACGGTGAAGACGATTGGCACGATTGCGCGCGAAGGCATGCGTGAGACGGATGTGGTTATTTTACAGTCGATGCTTGAAAAATAGCGTTTAGTATTGCAGGTCGATTTAGATTGCGCCGGCGGTTGGCCGGTGAGGCTTGAGTTTGGAGGGATTTCGATGGGCAAGAATGTGTTTATTACGGGCGCAACGTCTGGTATTGGTCGCGAAACGGCGATTGCTTTTGCAAAGCATGGCGATAATTTGTTGTTGTGCGCACGCCGCGCGGATAAGCTTGATGAAATGAAGACGGCCTTGGAGAGTATGTACAAGGTTAAGGTGACTGTTTTTGTATTGGATGTAACTGATCGTAAGGCTGTTACGGAGATTGTGCCGCAGATGGTGGAAAAAATCGGCGGTGTTGATATTCTTGTAAATAACGCTGGTTTGGCGCAGGGCCTGGATAGTTTTGAGGAAAGTTCCATTGATGATATGGAGACGATGATTGATACGAATGTGAAGGGGCTTTTGTATGTAACGCGTACGGTGTTGCCGTATATGTTGAAGAAGAACTCTGGTCATATTATTAATCTTGGTTCGACGGCTGGTATTTATGCGTATGCGAAGGGTGCTGTGTATTGCGCTACGAAGGCGGCTGTTAAGACGCTTAGCGATGGTATTCGTATTGATACGATTGCGTCGAATATTAAGGTGACGACGATTCAGCCGGGTATTGTGGAAACGCCGTTTAGCGAGGTTCGTTTCCATGGTGATAAGGAGCGCGCTGCTCAGGTGTATGCCGGTGTTGATGCGCTTCAGCCGGAGGATATTGCGGATGTTATCCTGTACACGGCTACGCAGCCGAAGCATGTGCAGATTAGCGATGTGACCATTATGGCGACGCAGCAAGCGACGGGCTTTATGATCGCTAAGAAGTAACTTCTAAGCTCTTTTAAAGGCCTATTGGTAAGCCCGTCGCTTCCATTGCACTTTGTTTCGCGTAGCTTATCATAGTGCCATATTCGTCTGGTCGTCCGACTCCACGGTATGACTAGGGTCTACAATTTTAAAATTTTTAGTTACGATGACATAAGGTAAGAGACCCGTTATCGCAGTTGCTTGGCTGTTTCTGGCGAAAGGCCGGCGCCCCTGCGATAAACGGGTCTCTTTTTCCTTTGTGTGCATCATAAGCGTAATAAAAATTTTAAAATTGGTAGTACTTCTAGCTGTCAATGCCGTTAGGAGTCGGACTTGTCAGTCTGCCTTGGCGACTAGCAAGCCACGCGAATATAGTATTCAACGGAATGCTTCGGGCTTACATGAAGCCATTATTAAGAGCTTTAGAAGTTACTTCTGTAGCGCCATAGGCGCAAGGGAGAGTCTGTGCCATGTTGCAATTTTTAGTTGCTCAATTCAAAAGTAAGAGACCCGTTATCGCAGTTGCTTGGCTGTTTCTGGCGAAAGGCCATCGCCCCTGCGATAAACGGGTCTCTTTCACGTTTTGCGTACTTAGCGCCTCAAAAATTGCAACATGGCTGAGCCTCATGGAGAGTGGTGGCGAGTCAGCCTAGTCATAAGCACTAGTAGTTGGGCCTATCAGTGTACAAGAACGATTAGGACGGCTGGCTCGTAGGCGAAAAGCCTGAACATAGAGCCTCAAGGGGGATGAGGTTTATGTTCTGGGAGGCGAATGGCAAAGCCATTCTGCCTCCCGTAAATTGGAAATTGAACTATGTATTTAGGATGGTAAGTATATGTTGAGGCTGTATGATGTTGTTTTTCATCTTTCATAGTCTTGTGTTGTAAGAGCTAATGCGCTTAGGGCCCGTTGGGCTCGTGTACGTATTGCCCTAGGCAGTATGACAAGGCCAACTCAGACGGCGAGGAGGTTGAGTTGCGATAGGTGTTGTTGAAATTTTAGAGGCGCGAAAAAAAGAATTGTTGTGATTGAGCGACGAGGTCGTGACAGCCGAAGACATTTCGAAGAGACAGTCGAGGATGCACGACCTCGTCACTCAAACAGGAAAAAGAGCGGACTAAAAATTTCAACAACACGAGCAAAAAAATCCTTGTCGTTGAGTTAGCCGCCATACCGTTCTTGTGGCATGATACGACACGAGACCTAGTACCATAGCCATTAGCTCTTGCAACACCAACCTTCTCCGCCCCTAAATTTTATCCAAAACTTTTTTATCGGAACAGAGATGGCTTTGTGCCCTACGTATTGCCCGAGGCAGTATGACAAGGCCAACTCAAACGGCGAGGGCGTACGAAGACGGACAGCTGGTAATGAATTTTTATGGCTGAGTGAGAAGCTTGAAGTAAGCAAGAGGGTGGCATTATGACATACGAAGTCCTTTCGAAGAGACAGACGAGTATGCATAATGCCACCTCTTGCACGTAAAGATAATAAGACGAAAAATTCATTACCAGCTACGCTTGTACGGAGAACCGATGAGTTGGCCGTACATACCGTTCTTGCGGCATTTTAGGGCACAAAGCCATCTCTAAGATAAAAAGTTTTGAAAAAATTTAAAAATGTCTATTGACAGCGTATGCTAGTTTGTGGCAGAATAACATCAATACAAGTGATGCGATGAGCAGGTATAAAGAACTTTCTCGTTACTTTCAGAGAGTCGCCGGGTGGTGTGAGGCGATAGAGCGGATTGATTCGAAACTCTCCTGTGAGCTTTGTCGGGGAACTTAAGTAGTCGACAACGGTGGTGCCGTTACAACCACAAGAGGACCAACTAGGGTGGTACCGTGTTATAGTTTATGACACCCCTGGAGGCATGCGATGCATGCTTCCAGGGGTTTTATTTTTGAAATAATGAAGTGAATTGAATTGAATGTGAAGTGAAATGCAACAAATCGTGAAAATTGATGACGTTTCAACTGACGTTCATGTAGAAGTGTTTCAATCGTATTGAGAGCGACTGAAGCACCGTGCAAGCGATGAAGTGACAAAAAGCGGATGAGCGAGCATGGATGTTGCACATTATTTCAGAAAGGCCATAGAGAACTTGACGCCCCTGGATTGCTGCAGGCCAGCTTTCCAGGGGTGTTTTTTATTTCACAGGAACTTGTATTCACGAGTAGGATTTGTAGAAAAAAGAGAGCGCGAACTCGGATAAAGCCGATGAGAGACGGCGAGCGAGCTAGCGGGAGCGACTAGAAAGAGAGAGCTAGGCGGAACTGCGATAGCGAGCAAAAGAGAGCTAAAGCTAAAAAAAGAGAGCTAGGAAATGAGAGAGGTTTATTAATGGGCCTAAGGCCGAAAGGAAGGAATAGCCATGGATAATCGAGTGTATTTCTTTGATACGACGTTACGTGACGGCGAACAGACGCCGGGTGTGTCTTTGCAGACGCCTGAAAAGGTTGAGATTGCGCAGAGTTTGGCTCGTCTAGGTATGGACGTTATCGAAGCTGGTTTTCCGGCAGCTTCGCCTGGGGATTTCGAAGCGGTAGCGGCTATTGCTTCGTCGGTGCGCGGTTGCACCATTGCTGGTTTGGCAAGAGCGAACCACGGCGATATTGAACGGGCAGCGGAAGCGCTTAAGAGTGCCGAACGCAGTCGTTTGCACGTGTTCATTGCGACCAGCGATATTCATTTGGAATATAAGTTGAAGAAGACTCGCGAACAGGTAATCGATATCGTTAAGGATTGCTTGGCTTTTGCGAAGGGCAAATTCGATGAAATCGAGTTCTCCGCGGAAGATGCTTCGCGTACGGATATGGATTATTTGTGTCAGGTGTTTGAAACGGCCATCGAAGGCGGCGCGACAATCTTGAACGTGCCGGACACGGTAGGCTACATGACACCGCAGGAATTTGGTGACAAGATTCGCTACATCAAAGAACATGTAAAAGGCATCGAACATGCTATTATCAGTGTTCATTGCCACGATGATTTGGGCCTTGCCAATGCGAATACGTTGGCAGCCATCCAGGCCGGTGCTCGTCAGGTTGAATGCACCATCAACGGCTTGGGCGAACGAGCTGGTAACGTAGGCATCGAAGAAGTTGTAATGGCGCTGAAAACGCGTCACGATATTTATGGCATCGAAACGGGCATTAACCCGCGGTTGTTCACACGAACCAGTAAGTTGGTAAGTCGTTTGACCGGCGTTATCGTACCGCCGAATAAGGCTATCGTTGGTGCCAATGCCTTCGCTCATGAATCGGGAATTCATCAGCATGGCATGTTGAACAACGCATCTACTTACGAAATCATCACGCCGGAAAGCGTTGGCGCCGAAAAGACGAATATCGTCTTGGGCAAACACTCCGGTCGTCATGCCTTCGTGGATCATTTGGAACGGTTAGGCTTCCAGTTCGATGAAGACAAAATCAACGAATTGTTCGCCGCCTTCAAGGCCTTGGCTGATAAGAAGAAACACATCTTCGACGAAGACGTTATCGCCTTGGTTATGGATGGTTTGAACTACAAGAAAGCCATTACGTTGGTTCATCATCATTACAAATCCAACGAACGCGGTTATGCATACGCTAACATTCGCGTGAATACGCCGGACGGCGAACGGGAAGACGCTGCGGTTGGTGACGGTTCCGTCGACGCATCGCTGAAAGCGGTAGAACGCTGCATTGGCATTCCCATTAGCTTGAAGGAATTCCAGGTTAAAGCCGTTACGGCCGGCAAGGACGCGCTTGGCGAAGTTGTAGTGACCGTTGAACACAATGGCCGCCGCTACAATGGACGCGGTATTAGTACCGATATTATCACATCTAGTGTTAATGCATATATCAATGCTGTGAACGCTATTTATTTGGCTGATGAAATGAAAGCCATCACCGAACAGCAGGGTAATTAATTAGTTTGAGAAAACGTAGTTGCTAGCGTGAGAGACTAGCAAGGATTACGAGCAGAGTTAAGAGATTGAGGAGGCACGGTTACCATGGGTATGACAATAACCGAAAAAAATATGGCTCGCCACGCCGGCGTAGCCGAAGTTAAAGCAGGACAGATTATCGAGTGCAAGGTGGACGCGATTTTGATGAATGATATTACGTTTCCCCCTGCCTTGAAGGAATTTAAGAAGATTGGCAAACCCGTGTTTGACCGTGAACGCATTTACTTGGTGCCGGATCATTTCACACCGAATAAAGATATTAAATCCGCCGAACAGGCCAAGGTTATGCGTGATTTCGTTCGTGCCGAAGGCATTACGCACTACTTCGAAGTAGGGCGCATGGGCATCGAGCATGTTATTTTACCGGAAAAAGGTTTGGTCGCACCGGGCGATATGATTATCGGCGCTGACTCCCACACTTGTACCTATGGTGCGGTTGGGGCCTTCGCAACCGGCGTTGGTTCTACCGATGCAGGCGTGGCCATGGCGCGCGGCAAGACTTGGTTCAAGGTGCCGGAAACGATTAAGGTTGTGTTGGAAGGGAAACCGGCAAAATGGATTACCGGCAAGGACATCGTGTTGGAATTGATTGGCCGCATCGGCGTTGACGGCGCTCGTTACAAAGCGTTGGAATTTACGGGCAGCGCGATTCCACACATGACCATGGCGGACCGCTTGACTATCTGCAACATGGCTATCGAAGCTGGCGGCAAATGTGGCGTCTTCCCGTACGATAAAGTGACGGAAGAATACGTAACGGGCCGTGTAAAGCGCGAATTTACGCCCATTGAAGCCGATCCGGACGCTGAATACAGCGAAACCGTAACCATTGATGTAAGCAAGTTGAAACCGGTTGTGGCATTCCCGCATCTGCCGAGCAACACCCATTACATTGGTGAAATCAACGACCCCATCAACATTGACCAGGTTATCATCGGCTCCTGTACGAATGGTCGTTTCGAAGACTTGGCTATGGCTGCTGAAATCTTCAAAGGCCACAAAGTAGCTGACTTCGTACGTTGCATCGTCATTCCTGGCAGCCAGGATGTGTATGACCGCGCTATGAAGGCTGGTTTCATCGATACCTTTATCGAAGCCGGCTGCGCCGTAAGCACGCCGTCCTGCGGTCCGTGCTTAGGCGGTTACATGGGCATTATGGCGGCCGGTGAACGCACCGTGTCCACCACTAACCGTAATTTCAGAGGCCGTATGGGTCATGTAGATAGTGAAGTGTACTTGGCTGGTCCTTATGTGGCGGCTGCCAGTGCTATTACGGGACGTATTTCGGGACCTGAGGAGGTAAAATAAGATGGATTTTCAAGGAACTATTTGGCGCTACGGCGATAATGTAGATACAGACGTAATTATTCCGGCTCGTTACTTGGCGATTGCCGACATGAAGGAATTGGCTAGCCATGCGATGGAAGATATTGATACTACCTTCGCACCGAATGTAAAACCGGGGCAGATTATGGTAGCCGGCAAGAATTTTGGTTGCGGCTCCTCTCGTGAACACGCACCGGCCGTTATCAAGGAAAGCGGCATTAGCTGTATCATTGCGGACAGCTTTGCGCGTATTTTCTTCCGCAATGCCATTAACATTGGCTTGCCGGTAATCGAAATTGGCGACGCTGTTGAAAAGATTAAACCGGAACACACTATCGGCGTGGATATGTCCACCGGTACTGTGTACAATGAAACGACGGGCGAAACGTACCAGGGTACGGCTTTGCCGCCGTTCATCCAGGCCATTGCGAAAGCTGGCGGTTTAGTAAACTTTGCGAAGGAACAAGAGGGGGAAAACTAATGGGAGCAACGGATACGGAAAAACACGTCGTCGTCATCGGTGGCGACGGCATTGGCCATGAAATTATCGATGCAGCGCGTCGCGTTTTAGATGCGGCCGCCGGTAAGCATGGCGTTACAATTACTTGGGAAGAACAAAAAGCAGGTGGCGAAGCCATCGACGCGTTCGGCGAACCATTGCCGCAGCAAACTATTGATGCTTGTCGCGCTGCTGATGCGGTACTCCTCGGTGCCGTTGGCGGCCCGAAATGGGATAACGTGGATCCGGCCATCCGCCCGGAAAAAGCTATCTTGGGCTTGCGCAAAGCCTTAGGCTTATTCTGCAACTTGCGCCCGGTTAAGATTTTCCCGGCATTGCAGGCATACTCTCCGCTTAAACAGGAACTGGTTAGCGGTGTTGACTTTGTCATCGTTCGCGAATTGACCGGTGGTATTTACTTCGGCGAACGCGAAGAAGCGCATGGCGAAGGCCCTAACGAACAGGCTTGGGATAAAGAAACGTACAGCCGCTACGAAATTGAACGCATCATGGATGTAGCTATGGAAACGGCTCGCCGCCGTCGCGGTAAGGTAACCAGCGTCGACAAAGCCAACGTGTTGGCAGCGTCTCGTTTGTGGCGCAAAATTTCCGGTGAAAAAGCAGCAGCTAACCCGGATATTACCGTAGACAACCTGTACGTAGATAACACGGCTATGCAGCTCGTGGTTAATCCGGCGCAGTTCGACGTTATCGTAACATCCAACCTCTTCGGCGATATTTTAAGTGACGAAGGCGCTGTAATTTCCGGTTCCATCGGCCTCTTGCCGTCTGCCTCCATGGGCACAGGTACTGCTTTGTACGAACCAATTCATGGCTCCGCACCGGACATTGCCGGCAAAGGCATTGCCAACCCGCTGGGCACCATCCTGTCCGCTGCGATGATGTGCCGTCATTCCTTGGAATTGCCCGCTGTGGCTGACGACATCGAAGCTGCTGTAACGGCCGTGCTCGAAGCAGGCATCCGCACCTGCGACATCTGGAAAGAAGGCTGCACGAAAGTGAATACGACCGGCATGGCTGATGCGGTAATTGAACGCATTGTGTAGTTTTCTGCTGAAATAAAATGCCTTCGTTGAACTAACAATTTAATGACGCTCTTTAGACACACACCCTATTATTATAGTAAGTAGTAGGGTGTGTTTTGCTTTGGGTAAGGAGCGTGCATAGTATGGAAATCATCTTAAATTTAATCATCGGCTTGATTTTTGCGTATTGCTTTAGTGGGGTGCTAACCTTGTTGCAAAAGCTATTTACGCGTAAATAAGAGGATGCAAGTGAGATGGTGTGGCGCAGAGCGATTGGGAATTTGCTCTGCGCTATTTTTGACTATTTATGCGCACTTCTTGTGTATACATGATGGAATAGTGTCCCTGTTCCTAGGATTTGCCACCAAAATATTTTATAATAGAAGTATATTTCAAATGCTATTGGATAATCGCGGTAGCCTTTGCGGTGCCGCAGTACATAGAATGGGAGGTGCCTTATGAAGGCTGTAGAATTGCGAATCGATGGAGCCATTGGTTATCTGATCTTGAATCGCCCCAATGAGTTAAACTCTATGAATGATGAGTTGGTGGAGTCGTTCCACGCCGGGCTTGATGCGTTGGTGCAGGATCAGAATGTGCGCGCTATCATCTTGACCGGGGCGGGCCGGGCGTTTTGTGCCGGTGGCGACTTGCGTTTCATGGAAACCATGACGGATAAAGGGGCGCGGAAGCGTTTTATCACCCGTGTTGGTGAAATGACGCTCCACTTGGAGTCTTGCCCGAAGCCGGTCATTGCTATGGTCAATGGCGTAGCAGCCGGTGCCGGTGTGAATTTGATGCTCGCTTGTGATATGGCGGTAGCGTCCATGCAGGCGCGGTTTATCCAGTCTTTCGTGTCTGTTGGACTTATCCCAGACTGCGGTGGCTTGTGGTTATTGCCTCGTGCCGTTGGTATGCAGAAGGCCAAGGAATTGATGTATAGCGGCGTGCCCGTGTCGGCTGACGAAGCGGTACGTATTGGCCTTATTAACTATAGTGTGCCACCCGATGAATTAGAAGATAAAGTGCGCGCTATGGCAACACGGTTGGCACAAGGTTCGCCGACAGCATTAAAGGCTATGAAGGAAATGCTTCGCACGTCCTATCGCAGCCTCCGTGAGTTATTGGAAGACGAAGCGAAGGTACAGGCTGATCTGTTAGGTGGTCCGGACTATACCGAAGGCGTAGCGGCCTTTAAAGAAAAACGACCGCCAAAATTCTAAGGTGTAGATTTTGGTTGTATAGATTGAAGAACAGCAGAAGCGTAATAATGCTATAAAAAGGGGCGTGGATTATGGCAGAATCAGTTTTAGTCGTTGTGGACATGCAGAACGACTTTGTAAATGGTGCGCTAGGCACTAAAGAAGCAGAAGCTATCGTACCAGCCGTTAGTGAACTGGTTGGTCATTTCAAAGGAACCGTCGTATTCACGCAGGATACGCATGATGAAAACTATTTAAATACCCAGGAAGGCAAGCATTTGCCGGTGCCCCATTGCATTAAGGGCACGGACGGGTGGCAGCTGGTGCCGTCGCTAGTTAAATGGCAAGAGGAACATCAAAGCCAGGTTTTTGAAAAGCCACAATTTGGTTCAAAAGCACTGGCAGAAGCGATGGCGCAGTTGCATGCGACCAAAGGGATTTCGGATATTACGCTTGTCGGCATTTGCACGGATATTTGTGTGTTATCCAATGCAATTTTGCTGAAAGCGTTCTTGTCGGAAGTACCGATTAAAGTCGTGGCTAATTGTTGCGCCGGTGTGACACCGGCTCAGCACGAAGCAGCGTTGACGGCCATGAAGAGTTGTCAGATTGAAATTGTGTAGTGGAGTTGATTGTCAAAGGTGCATTATCAAAGAGACATTCTCAAAGGGGCAAAGAGAGGACTTTTAAGGAGGGATAAATATGTTTTGTCCGAAATGCGGTGCGCCCACTACAGAATGGGCTAACTTTTGCGAACGATGTGGCTATAAATTAGTTAATCGAAATGAAGCATTTCAGCAATCGGTGCAGCATGAAGAAACATTGCAGTATAACCAGCAAAAGCGGGATCCGTCCTTACAAAAAGAACATACTCGGCGGGTCCAGATAAATATCGATAGTTTCTTTGGCAATATGTTTTCTAATTATATAACGGTTATGACTACGCAATATATCCGTTTTAATGGACGTGTATCGCTAATACAGTTTTGGCAGTTTAATATTGTTGCGACTATTGTTATTTGGGGCTGTACTCTTCTAGGTAGCGCTCTTTCTGAAGTTTGGGAAAATGATTTAATGTATATTGCTTGGATTGCACATTTGCTTCCAATTTTAGGGATGTTTGTTCGTCGTTTGCACGATTGTAATATGCAGGGATGGTGGATTCTGTCGCAGGCAATACCAATTTTAGGATTGATAATAATCTTAAAAGTAATGTTTTGGCCTGGTGATGATGGGCCGAACCGCTTTGGTGATGTGCCGGGACCACTGACTTGAGTTGGAGAGTTTTGTTAATTGAATGAAGTGAAATGAAAGAGCAACCGCTTGGTTAGGCGGGTGCTCTTTTTTTGTGCGTGCTTTTTATCTTAATCATAAAGGTAGAATTTATTGTAGTTTGCTTTGAACGTCTTCAAAAAGACGGATATCCAGGAAGTCTTACAACAATTAAACGCTATATTTCAGCCCATAAATATTTATTACCAGCACGCCCCGGCGCTATTAGCCAAGAACGTCTCAATGATGCGGTTAAGCACGTAGTTGCGTTGAAGTTAGCCAATAACTTGAATTGGTAAAAGCCTCTTTTGACAACTGTTATAGCTAATAGTAAAATAAAATTAGGTATTGCAAAAAAAATGCAAAAGAGGTGATAGAAATGTTGCTCGAGTTTTCCTTTTCTAACTATAAATCATTTCTTGATAAAACCGTGTTTAGCTTGGTGCCGGCACCTAAACAGACAGGGTTGGATTACAGTATTTTAAAAGAAAATGTAGGGCGGAAGCTTTATAAAGGCTTGTCATCGGCTGTTATTTATGGACCTAATGCAGCCGGTAAATCCAATATTATTGGTGCTCTTGATACGTTTAAATCCATTGTGTTGCGTGGTCATATTCGCAATGACGATAGTATTACAGCCAATCCTTCGTCGGTCCGTTTAGAATTAATTCCTAACAACGAATTGACGGAAGCAAAACCTATTACTTTTGAAATAAACTTTATTGCAGAATTATTGCAAATAAAATATTGTTTAGAAATAGATATAGGTAAGTTTTTAGAAACAGATGCTACGCGAAGCGTTGTACGAGAAGAATTGTATGTCAATAAAGATTTAATCTTTAAGCGATTGGGCAAAGATTCGATTGAGCTGGGGAATTTTAATCGGTATAGCCGGTATGTAGGCGCTCGGTTTAGCGAAAATGCAGAATACGCCTTGTCGTTGGCACAGGATAATTTAAAGGCTGATGAGTTGTTTCTGACGAATGGGTTTAAATCGATTATTAGCCAGAAGCTAGCGAGCGTTATTGTCGATTGGTTTGAACGGAAGCTTATGGTTGTGTATCATGCCGATAAAATCCAGTTTTTGCCAAGTAGAAATTCGGCAGCAGGCTTTTCGCAGACCTTTACGCAAGCGCAGTCACTAGCAGCTGAAGCATTTGGTGTTACGGCCAATTCGTTGACCTATGACGCTGATGAAAACAAAACGCCGAAGCTTGTGTCTGAAGTAAAGGTCGGTAACAAGACGGTTACGTTACCGTCTGACGTATTTGAATCCTATGGCACACTGCGCTTTGTTAACATCTTTCCCGTTTTGTTGCGGACGTTGCAGACTGGAGGAACCTTGGTTGTTGATGAATTTGATACGTCCATACATCCGATGGCAATCATGAGTTTGGTCAACATTTTCCACAACGATGAAATAAACGTCAACCATGCCCAACTTGTATTCAATACGCATAACCCGCTATTTTTAGATTCTAATCTGTATCGTCGTGATGAAATAAAATTCGTAGAACGCGATGATATTACACATCTTAGTAAACACTACTCACTTTCTGACTTCAGTACGGCTGGTAAACATAGCGTGCGCAAAAACACTGATTATATGAAAAACTATTTCATCAATCACTATGGTGCGATTAAAGACATAGACTTTGCACCGGTGTTTGAAGCGCTACTGAATCGTAGGGGAGAGGAGCAAATAACTTAATCTTACTAATTTATGCACATTATCGACTATTATCGTCGTGGTACATACGAGCAAAAATATGATACTATTAGAATAGAGATATGTTATATCACTTATCAAATGCAGGTAGTTATAAATTTTGGTGTGTTGGTTTTATTTACTGGTTATCCCGCGTTTGGGGTATGACATATTCTTCATTTGGTGTGTTACGTTGTTTTAGATTTAAGGAGTGATGGGTATGTTTTGTCCGAAATGTGGGGCGCCTACTGCTGATGGCGCAAAATTTTGTGAAAAATGCGGATTTAACTTAGCTGGCTTAGATCAGTCGGCGGGAATGCCGAATGGTGCTTCGGCGGCAGCACCGCAGCAACAGAGTCAATCTTGGGGGCAGCAACAGCAAGGAGCGCAGTTCCAGCAGCCTAATCAGCAACAGTGGGGACAGCCACAACGATCTGCTACATCTCAGCAACTTCAGCAAGCGTATAGCGAAAGTTTCTTTGGAACGATGTTCCCCAATTATAAGACGATTATGACGAAACAGTACGCGAATTTTAATGGTCGTGTAACGCGTACACAGTTCTGGCAGTATTGTATTGCCACTTGGGTAGTAATTTTTGTCGTAACGCTTGTAGGCATGATTATCTCTGAAGAAGTTGGCAGTGGCCTTATGGTTTTAGGCGCTTTAGCTCATATTATTCCAAACTTGGGCATGACAGTTCGCCGTTTGCATGATCGCAATATGAGCGGCTGGTGGGTGCTTATACAATTGGTACCGACTATCGGAGCGTTAGTCATCTTTATCTTTACGATTATGGATGGCGACAAATGGGCGAACCGTTATGGCAATGTGCCGGGACCATTGAGCTAAGAACGTGAGTTTTAGTGTGAAACTTGTGTTAATCGAATGAAGTGAAATAAAAAAGGGCAACCGCGCGGTGATGCGGTTGTCCTTTTTGGTACGTAAAAATAAACTAACTGTATAATGACATGAATAAATTGTGAGTTGGAAATATTTTTGATATATGGCATAATGAAAATAAGATAATTGAATACCATGTATTTGTAAAAACTATATATGTAGAGAGTTGTTACTATCGAAAGGGTGAATGCATATGGGGCATTTCGAACGTTTGGATAGGGTCGCTTTACTCCATGAAATTGGAAGCCTTATCCATCGTTGTGAAGGAACGGTAGCATTAGGCGATGATATTAGAACGGCATTGAAAAATACGTTAGCTAGTGTAGGCGTTACAGACAACGAATTATCATATATTATGGCAACGTCCGAGGAGGAGCGCGGACAGCTTGCTAGTGTAGAAAAAAATACATTAGAGCCTATTCAATTGGCACGAAGAATTTTGGGTGTTGCTAGTAGTTCTTAACAAGAGTCTAATAAATTGTTACGCTCAATTTTTACGGTGTTTGGAAATACTTCAGACAAACCAACATTGGTATATCCTATGACAGCCGATAAAAATCTTTTTCAATACCCTGTTAACACTCATATTGAGGTTGATGAGGATGCACTTATCAATATATGGAAACGCTTTTTAAAAAAATTGAAAAACGATAATTGCGATAATATGGATTATTTAAGCGCGATATTTGAAGCTGTAGGGAAAGGTATTCCCGGAGATACTACGTCAGGATCCATATCGGATGTATCGGTTTATATACAATCTAAAATGGTAGCTGCTGTTGCAGTATGTTTAGCTGACCATGCTGAAGAAGCGAATATTTCGTTAGAGTCTTTGGTTGTTGAAGTAGATAATAATGATAAAGAGAATAATAGTGCTGAAGCAAAGCCTTTTATGATATTGTCGGGAGACTTCTCGGGAATTCAGAATTTTATTTATACAATTCCTTCTAAAGGCGCTTTAAAATCGCTTCGTGGCCGTTCTTTTTATTTGGAACTTTTCATGGAATATGCAGTGGATAGCTTCTTGAAAAAGTTAAATTTATCTCGTAGTCATGTTTTGTATACAGGTGGCGGACATTTTTATTTAATCATACCTAATACGAAAGCAAGTAGAATTGCATTAACAGAGTTTGAATCGGCTGTTAATACTTGGCTGCTTAAGCATATGGGAAGTGCATTATATTTGGCAATTGGTAGTGCCGCATGCACGATTGGCGAATTACAGGAGTCTAGTGAGCAACGTAACGTATTTGCTTCAGTGGGAGAATCTATTCGATTGGCAAAGTTACAAAGATATGCACACAGTAATCTTGATGAGCTGTTTGATGAAAACAGTCAGTATAATGTTGTACATGAAGGTAATCGTGAATGTTCAGTATGTCGTACATCGACAGTCTCATTAGAACCGTATGGTGATAGTGATGACAAAGAAGCATGTCCTATTTGTAGTGGTTTATTTAAATTAGGTGAATATTTAGTTCAATCTGAATCCTCTTGTTTTGTAATAGCAACTTCAAATGCACGCACTAATCGCGTTGGTGTTCCTATCTTTGGAGATAATCGTAGCCTTTATGTTATTGCAGAAAGTGACCTAGCTGAGTTTGTAAAATTTAATGCTGTTGATATGATTTATGGTAAGAATCATAGTATATTATCACCTTTGTATGGTCGTGCACTCATATTAGCTGATTATGCATCTCGCTATGATAGTGGTGACGTCCTAGACTTTGTGGAACTGGCTAATCGAAGTGGTGAAAATGGTCAAGGCATAGCCCGAATTGGCGTTTTACGTGCTGATGTAGACAACTTAGGAGCGGCCTTTATTGGGGGCTTTGTTGATGGTAATAAGGAGAATCCTCTAAAGTACGCATCTTTGGTACGACAGGCTGAGTTGTCTAAAAGTCTATCTCGCTTTTTTAAACAAGCGGTTAATGATTTAGCATATGGTGAAACAAATAATTTGCCGTCAGAAATAAGGACGTTGCCAGTTGTTTGGAAATCATCATCAGATGAAAATTACGCAGTTCATGTTATTTATTCCGGTGGCGACGATGTGTTTATGGTCGGTGCTTGGAATGAATTATAATGGGCCCCTTGTCAAGACCACGTTCTAAAATTTTAAGAGTGGCAGTAAGC
>ERZ791611.345-NODE-345-length-48494-cov-9.155309_pt1 | contig 48494 bp, 27 predicted proteins | sample MGYA00510275_ERZ791611 | MGnify/ENA primary metagenome ERZ791611 (study PRJEB30046, sample SAMN00791912) | human gut metagenome | study: EMG produced TPA metagenomics assembly of the A metagenome-wide association study of gut microbiota in type 2...
CAAGGACCCTCTGATTAACAGTCAGATGCTCTAACCAACTGAGCTAAGGAAGAATTTTCAATCTTTCAGCGGCTTGTTGTATGCCTTTCTGAAATTGCACTGCAAAAGTAGAGGTTCTTTTTGAAATATGCAATATCTTTGCAGAAAAAATTTGAAAAAATGAATACGATAGGCTTAGGAAACGCTTTGGTAGATGTTTTACTTCGGTTAGATAGTGATGATGTGCTTGCAGAAGTAGGTATAATGAAGGGTGCAATGGATATGATTGGTCAGGAACAGATGATCGCTATCCGTAAAACACAGGAACGGTTGGAGAAAAGCCAGGCTCCGGGTGGCTCTGTTTGTAATACGATGCGTGCAATGGCTTGCCTGGGTGCAAATACCGGTTTTATAGGAAAGATCGGTACGGATACGGTTGGTGAATATTATGAAAAGGCGTTGCAGGATGCAAATGTGTCTCCTTATTTTATAAAGACAGAGGGTATTTCGGGCAGTTGTACCGTATTGATCTCAAAAGACGGTGAACGTACGATGGGTACATTCCTTGGTCCGGCTCCGACGATTACGCCGGATGAAATAAAGGAGGAGATCCTTAGCCGGTATAATTGTATATATATAGAAGGATATTTGTTGGTAAACGAAGAGTTGGTTCGTACTACCATGCAAAAAGCAAAGAAACTGGGATTGAAAGTGGCTCTCGATCTTTCTAATTTTAATATTGTAAATGCATTCAAGGGATTGCTGGATGATATTATTCCTGAATATGTCGATATTCTTTTCTCCAACGAAAGTGAAGCGGAGGCTTTTACCGGTCTGAAAGCAGAGGAAGCGGTAAAGGTCCTTTCCGGAATGGTAGAGGTGTCTTTGGTTACTCTGGGGAAGGAAGGTGCGTTAGTGGGAAGTAAAGGACTGGTCATTGCCGTTCCGGCAGAAGGAGGCAAGCCGGTCGATACAACCGGAGCCGGCGATCATTTTGCTGCCGGGTTCCTGTATGGGCAATCTGTGGGGGCTACATTGGAACAGTCGGCCCGGATCGGTTCGCTTCTGGCCGGATATATTATAGATGTGATCGGGGCTCAGATCCCGGATGACAAATGGGAACAAATAAAGTTAAAAGTAGATGCGATATTATCCTGAAAAGGGTTTTATGTATACATTTACATCGTTAATTAACTAAATATTCTATGTTTAAGAAGGTACGACGAGAAAGATTGATAGGTTTGTTTTGCTTATTGCTCCTGGCTGGGAGTATTTTGCCGGGACAGGCTCAGAAAGATAACCGCTTTGAAGTAAGTAAGAACCTGGACATTTTCAATGCTTTGGTGAAAGAGGTCGAAATGTTCTATGTGGATTCGGTGGATGTTGAAAAAACAGTCCGGAGAGGGATCAATGCCATGTTGAGTGGTCTGGACCCTTATACTGTCTATTATCCGGAACAGGATATGGATGAACTGAAAATAATGACTACCGGCGAATATGGCGGTATCGGTTCTTATATCCGTGAGCGGAAAGAAGGGGGAGTGTATATCATTGAACCTTTTGAAGGTATGCCTGCTGCTTTGGCGGGTTTGAAAGCCGGAGACCGCATCCTGGCTATCGATACAGTCGATACGAGCAATAAAACATCCAGTGAAGTCAGTGAACTGCTGAAAGGAGTGCCCAATACAAAAATGGTATTGAAGATACAGCGTCCGAACGAAAAGAAACCCCGCGAAGTGGAACTGGTCCGTAAGCAGATTCTGGTAGACCAGGTTACTTATTATGGTGTTCGTGGCGATGGTGTCGGTTACATCTATCTGAAAGGGTTTACCGATAAGAGCGCACAGGAAGTGAAAAATGCTCTGGAAGATTTAAAGAAGAATCATCAGATAAAATCATTGATCCTGGATTTACGGAATAACGGAGGTGGTTTGCTGGAAAGTGCCACTCAGATCGTTGGTATGTTTGTCCCGAAAGGGAAAGAGGTAGTATCGACCAAAGGCAAGGTTAGCCAGTGGGACCGTACTTACCGTACATCCAATGAACCGATCGATACGATTATGCCGATGGCAGTCCTGATCAATGGCAATTCGGCCTCTGCTGCCGAAATCGTTTCCGGCGCATTACAGGATATGGACCGTGCCGTATTGGTGGGCCAGCGTTCGTATGGAAAAGGCTTGGTACAGTCTACCCGTGAACTTCCTTATGAAGGGCGTCTGAAAGTAACAATGAGTAAATATTACATTCCCAGCGGCCGTTGCATCCAGCAGATGGATTATTCCCACAGGAAAGCGGACGGCAGTGTGGCTGCTATTCCGGATAGCCTGACATCTGTATTCTATACATCGAAAGGGCGTCCTGTCCGTGACGGTGGCGGTGTACGTCCGGAGTTTGAAATAGAGGAAGAAGAGATGCCGACTATCATGTATTATCTGGTGACCGATTTTGTCCTGGTGGACTTTGTTACGGATTGGGCACAGAAACATAAGACAATTCCTTCTGTGGAAGAGTTTACTGTTTCCGATGAGGATTTTGAAGCATTCAAAAACTATGCGAAAGAAAAGAATTTCACTTATGACCGTCAGAGCGAAAAGATCTTGAAAAACCTGAAAGAAGTAGCCCAGTTAGAAGGCTATACAGACAGGGATTCAACTATTTTCACTGAATTGGAAGCCCGCTTAACTCCAAATCTGGACCGGGATTTCGACCTTTATAAGGATCAGATTAAAAAGTTACTGGCTTCGGAGATCGTAAAACGTTATTATTTCCAGAAAGGCGAACTGCTTGAAAGCCTGAAAGATGACGAAGTACTGGATAAAGCGATCGAAGTTCTGAGCAACCCGGAATTATATAGCAAGACATTAAGCACCCCGGAAGAAGGAGAAACCAAACCGGCTGACGAAAAAGCTGATTCGTCGACCAAAGGAGGTGATATAGCTTATGTATTTGATCAGACTGTAGGATAGAATCTATAAGACCGATATATTGAGGGAGTAAACAAAATTGTTTATTCCCTTTTTTTATTTTGTGAAAAGGATTTCTGGCTTTCTATTTGAATTTAATATGCAGAACAACCAATTCGGATACAGTCCCTACCCGGTAAGGAGGGCCGGCTATGCCTATGCCGGAAGATACATAAAACTGGGTCGGACCTTTTTTATGATAACCGTAGGGGCATTCATAGATCAGTTTCATTAACAGGGGATAGGGCCATAACTGCCCGTTATGGGTATGTCCGTGAAGTCCCAGATCCACACCGTTCATGGTCATTTCTGCAAATGACCAGGGTTGATGGTCCAGAACAATAATCGGTTTGGTAGTATCGATGTCTGCCATTAACGTATGTAAAGCCTGCCGTTTTTTATTGATATAATCGTCTCTGCCGATCAGGTAGAAGGTTGAATCCGGTTGTACGACCGAGTCGATCAGATGTACGGCTCCGGTTTTTGCCAGCCAGCGATATTTGGCAAAACGGTTGGCGCGGTATTCGTGGTTGCCGTTTACAACGTATACACCCAGCGGTGCTTTTAGTTGCTGTAAATCATCTTCTATATGTTCCATCTCGGCAAAACGGGATTCGTAATCCATAATGTCGCCCACCAATACGACCATATCCGGGTGTTGGGCGTTACTTAGTGCGACATAGCTTTGGACCAGCTTTTTACCGATCACTTCGCCGATATGCAAATCGCTCATCATAACCACAGTCAGGCTGTCGCGGTCGCTGCTCCCTTTGGGCAGAGTGACATATACGTCTTTGACTATCGGGTAGGCGACGGTCAGGTAGGCTTTCACCATCAGGCAAGATACTCCGGCTATAATTACAAAAAACAGGGTTAACTTAGTCTGTTTCCAATGTTGTGTCAGCCATTGGGGAAACCAATGGAAGAAACGGTCAGATAGTCTGAGCACTTCCAGCGTCAGCAATGAAAGCGTGATATAGACGGAAGCAATATACCAGGTGTTGCAGATATATTGGATCGTGGTCATTATATGATCCGGCAATTCCTTGCGGAAGAAAAATCCGAAGAAATAAATCGCCAGTTCCAGTATAAAAAATAATGTATAAGGAATACGCCAGCTTTTTTTAGCCGGTATTGCCTGATAGCCCCTCCAAAAGATATAGGGATTCAGTAACAATTGTGCTACTATCGATTGAATAAAGACTTTCATACCTGTTTGCCTTGCGGGGCTTTATTTGAATGCAATATTGAATACCACCATCTCGCTGTTCGTTCCGATCCGGAAAGGAGGTCCCCAGAGTGATAAGCCGGAAGATACATAGATATGGCTGTTACCCCATTGTCTGTATCCATAACTTTGCTCGAACAAGCGGTCTGTCAGCAGGTTCATCGGCCAGATTTGTCCTCGATGTGTGTGTCCGCTGAATTGAAGGTCTATGCCGGCTTTCTCCGTTTCCTGCAGGTCATACGGCTGATGATCCAAAAGAATAACAGGTTTATCCGGGTCAATGTTTTGCGATAAAGCCTGAAGGGATAAGCGTGACGGATTATGACGGTCGTCACGTCCGGCTATCTGAAGCCCGTTAGGGAGTGTAACCACTGTGTCGCGTAACAGTTTGATCGGGGTCGATTGGATAAAATCAACGCTTTTCTTTATTCCGCTGATATATTCGTGGTTTCCCGGAACCATATAAATGCCTTGCGGCGCTTTCAGTTGCGAAAGCTCTTCCTGCATATTCTCTGCATAAAGAGGCGTTACGCTGTTGTCTATCAAGTCTCCTCCGATCAGGATCAGGTCCGGTTGTTCGGCATTGATCATGCTTACATATTTCTTCAGCTGTGCTTTGTTTGTGCCGTAACCCAGGTGGATGTCGCTTATGGCGACAACTTTCAGCGGTTGTTGATTACTGTTGACAACCTTGTTGATAACTATGTTGAAAACTTGTGTCTTCGGATGTTGATAATGATAATAACCGTAACTTAACATACTGAGTGTCAGTAGGAGAGATATGTAAAACCCATATTTAAAACTCCCGTTGAAAAGTTTTAATATATCGAACGCAACCAGGAATAATACCATATACAAAGTAAAAACCAGCCAGCCGGTTCCCACTTCGTGTATGGTATGTGCCATCACATCCGGATATTTTACATTCCTTGCCAGCATACTGACTACGAATGCAAGTGCACAACTCCAGAATAGAACTGTCAGAAGCACCTTTACGCCGAAAGGCTGGGCCACAAGCGTCTGTGCCCCTCTGATAAATATATAAATATTCCCTGCAAAGTAAGCGCAAAAAAGAGCGATGAAAATTGTAGGCATTTTGTCAAATTTTCGGCAAATGTACATAATAATCTTCAATTCATTTGTGAAAAAAGGTTTTGGCGTATAAGTAGAAAAATGTTTCACATCTGACAATGTCTGATTTATTTCGGATAACCAACCGGGTTATTCATCATCAATACCTGGCTGTCCGTCAGCTTGAGAATTTTTTTCAGTGCGGCCTGATCCATGCTTGCTCTCGGTACTGTAGACAATCCTATGCCAGCACAACATAAGTTTATATTTTGTGAAACGATACCGGCATCCATTGCCGCCATCAGTTTTGTGTGATTCCCGACATTACCGAAACGGGAAAGATCGGATACCAGAACAAGACAAACGGGAGCATCTTTAACAAAATCCTGTCCTCCTCCAACGGCAGCACGATGATCTCCCTTTGCTATCGGATTCAGTGCATGGGCTTTTGCATCATATAGATAAGCGCCATCTTTCATAACTACATAAACGTCAATGTCCTGTTTGTTCAAAGCCGACGGGGCCGTGCGTTTTCCGTCTGTACGGTTAATGCCGTTGGCAGCCCATAACAAATCTGAAAGATCCTGTGCGCTTAGTTCTTTCGCAGCATATTCGCGGTCGGAATGACGGTCGGAAAATGCTTTCATAACAGCTGTCCCGCGAGCCTTGTCCGGGGCATTGAGTTTAATGACTTTAAGATCCTGTGCATTCATAACGGAAATGAATAATAAAGCGGTTAAAATGATTGAAATCTTTCTCATATCTATATTTATTAATAGTAATTCCTACAAATTTAAAACAAATTCATCTAATCGAACAGCAAAATACATCTTTTACAAATCTTTAATCCTGCTAAATACGAAGGTTTCGTAGAAACTTATACATTTGCATCGGGTTTACACTATTTTTTAAGTAATAAATATAATAAATCAATCGATAACCTCTAAATTCTTTAAATTTGATGAAAGAAAAACTGCTCTACTTAGTGTTGGTGTTGATGATGACTGTGCCTTTGTGTGCGCAGAACCAGAATGCCGCTGATTACACGATCAAGGGACAGGTAGTTGATTCCCTGTCTAATGAAACAGTTCCTTATGCCACGTTGAGTATCGCTTTGGCAAATGCGCCCCAGAAAGCGATCAAACTGTTGGCCTGTGATGATGATGGAAAGTTTACCACCACATTAAAACAACCCGGTACATACATCATGTCCATGCAATCTTTAGGAAAGCTTCCTGCCGTAAAACGCTTTACATTGTCTGAAGGTAAGAAAAGCTTGAATCTGGGTAAGTTGTTTATGAACGATGACACCCAGCAATTGAAAGAAGTGACGGTCACTGCCCAAAAACCATTGGTAAAAGTTGAAATTGATAAAATCACTTACAGCTTAGAGGATGACCCGGAAGCTCAAACTAATAATACGTTGGATATGCTCCGTAAAGTACCTATGGTTACTGTTGATGGGGATGATAAAATCCAGTTGAAGGGGTCTTCAAACTATAAAATTTATATGAATGGTAAACCCTCAAACTTGCTGAGTGGTGAAAATACTTCGGACGTCCTGAAAGGTATGCCGGCAAGTTCTATTAAGAATATTGAAGTGATTACGGATCCGGGGGCAAAATATGATGCTGAAGGTATTGGCGGTATTATCAATATTATCACAACCAAGAATGCATTGCAGGGTTATACCGGTACTGTCCGGGCAAATGCCAGTACGTTGGGACGTATGGGCGGCGGTGGATATCTTTCTGCTAAAATAGGAAGCCTTGGACTTACTGCTAATTATAACTATAATCATAATAATTCGCCGTGGAATGATTCCTATTCGACCCGTGAAAATATGATTAAAGGGAAAGAAAGTATAATGAATCAAACCGGACGTAGTAAAAGTAAGGGGCCATTCCAGTTTGGTTATTTGGAAGCCAGTTATGAAATAGATACATTGAATCTGATAAGTGTGGGGGCAAACCTTTTTAGAGGTAATATGACTAATCTTTCAGAATATTCGGTAGAAATGCTAAACCAAAATCCAGATAAAGCTTATCATTATAACCGTAATAGTAGTTCTAAATCAACTTTTGGTTCAACAGACTTAAATGTAGACTATCAGCACTCTACCAGTAAAAAAGACGAACTACTAACGTTATCGTATCGTTTCAGTAATTCACCGAATGATAATGAGGGACGTTCTGAATTATTCAATATGTTTAATTTCCCGGATTCTATTCTTTATCCTCAATGGAATATTAATGATGCGTCAACAACTGAGCATACAGCCCAAGTGGACTATACGACTCCTATTCGAAAAAATCAAACATTTGAAGTTGGAGGAAAATATATTTTCCGTCAAAGTGATAGTGAAACATTACGGCAAATTTATGATCAGATATCCTCTGCTTGGAGAGATAGCTCTGAGGCGAATAGCGATTTTAAGCACACCCAGCATATTTATTCAGGATACTTGGGGTATGCTTTGAAATTTTCAAAATTTGGATTAAAGGCAGGAGTACGTGCAGAAGGAACTAGCTTGTCGGTGAAATATGCTAACGCACCGGAGCAGAATTTTAGTACAGATTATTTTGATGTTGTGCCTAATGCCACTTTTTCTTATCAGTTGAACATGTCTCAGCAATTGCGAATTGGTTATAATATGCGTATTCAACGTCCAGGTATCTGGTATCTGAACCCTTATGTAAATACAACTGATCCAGAAAATATCTCTTATGGTAATCCAAATCTAGATTCGGAGAAAAGTAATAATGTGAACTTTAATTATAGTATGTTCTCGCAAAAAATTAATATTAATGCCAGTGCTAGCTATACGTTTGTAAATAATGCAATTGAACGTTATACGTTTGTAAATAATGACGGTATTGCTGAAAGTACTTATGGAAATATAGGAAAACGTCAGCAAGTAGGAATGTTCGTTTATGGTAGTTGGAATCCGGTACCTTTATTCCGTATTTATTTGAATGGTGGTGTAAACTATACAGATATGAAAACTAATGCTTCTGAAGCAATGGATTTAGCTAATAGTGGATTTAACGGACGTGTATATGCAGGTTCGCAATTTACTTTACCGAAAGACTTTACACTGGGTGTGAATGGAGGCTACTCTTCTCCTTGGATATCTTTACAGGGAAAAGGATCTTCCTATTATTATGTGGGATTTTCAGCAAATAAGAGTTTCTTGAAGAAGAAACTGACTATTTCACTAAACATAAATAATCCGTTCTGGAAGACGATCGAGTTTAATAATACAACATCAGATCCGACATTTAGTATGCGTTCTGTAAATAAATGGAGTGCACGCGATTTTCGTATAGGTATATCTTATCGTTTTGGTACATTAAAAGAAAGTATCAAGAAGGTTCGTCGCGGTATCAGTAATGACGACCAGAAGAGCGGCGGAAATAGTAGTGGTGGCGGTGAACAGAGCATGTAATTCAGATATAAATATTTATACTGTGTTATAATGTTATTGAAATATTAACCTTGTTTATCAAAGTGTCTTCGTTTGTGCTATTTGATGTTAATGCAGAGAAATAATATTGGATTGTCATTTGAATTATAGCAAAAAATGCTTAGATTTAACACGATATTATTATATGTTTAATTAAAAATCTAAGACGATGAGGAGCAAGAAGTGTTTTATGAATTGTTTGTTGATCATGACTGTTATGATCTTTTGTTGTGCGTCATTAAGTGCTCAACTAAGAATTGAAGGTGCTACGGATGTTGTAGAAGGAACGACAGCAACGTATCGTTTAGTAAATTTGCCTTCCAATTATACTAGCATTAGTTGGAATACAAATGGATCCTCTTTTGGTGGAGATGAATATTTAAGAATTACATGGAATTATCCTGGTCAAGGATATATAAATGTAGTGGTATATACGAGTGAAAAAACTTATTATGCCGATTTGACAGTTAATATTAGACGGAAAAATTTTTCATCTAAAGAGAAAGAACAAAAAGATTACAATGATGAAAATCGTTTAGACACTAAAGTTCTGAAAATAAATAGAGATGAATAGATGTTTTGAAACAGAATTGGGTTTCGACATTATTTCATAGTCGTTTACTAGAACTTAAGTTATAATATGATTAAATTAACATTTTTGTAATAGAAAATTTATGAGAAAGGATTAGATTTATTTTAATCCTTTCTTTTTATTTTTCGCGATATGCTCATTTATTTATCAATTAGAGTTTCCTAGAGCCATTTAGGATACAATATGCGAATTGATGTTTGGGTATCTAGTTATTTATTGTTGCTCTTGGGTTTTACTTCCTGGTTTACTGAATCATAGTCTATTCGTATATATATCTTTTATGAGCTGAGATACGATAATTGCACAACAAAAGTGCAAAGAACGGTACTTTTGTGCACTTTTGTTGTGCAATATGTTGAGGGTGTATAATCTGAAGGATACATCCTCTTTTTTGTTTTCCTACTATCCATTTTCATTTACCAGCCTTACTAATTCTAATTACTACGGCAACTAATCAATGGTTGATAACCATCAACCGAACGGTTCATAATTATCGGCCGATTGGCTCATAATTATCGACCAAACGGCTGACAATTATCAGCCGCTAAATAGATAGGGTGGAAAATCATCTAACATACTATAGATGAGTAATGAAGAACAGTATGAAGATTCGATGTAAAGCTAATGAATTTTTTACTGTCCGCTATTCATAAAAAGGCATATTTGGACAAAAAAGTACCTTTTCTTAGACAAAAAGTGTCTTTCCTATCGAAAGGTTCGTTTTATCTTTGTTACCGGAATCAGAAATAAATAACATGAAACACATTATTATTGGTTTGTTGCTGGTACTTTGCAGCACATTTACTTATGCATCCCGTAAGGAGATACTTTTGAATAACGACTGGATGTTCCGTTTCTCGCATCAGGTACAGAAGAAGAGTGAACAAAGAGTCAATCTGCCTCATACATGGAATAGCGGTGACGCCTTATCCGGTAAACAGGATTATTACCGCGGAATGGGTAACTATGAAAAAACTCTTTTCGTAAAACCCGAGTGGAAAGGAAAACGTTTGTTTCTCCGTTTTGAAGGCGTCAATACAATCGCAACGGTTTTTGTTAATTCTGTTTGCCTGGGTGAACATCGGGGTGGCTACGGAGCGTTTGTTTTTGAAATAACAGATAAGGTGCAGTATGGTGCCGAGAATAAGATATTGGTAAAGGTGAATAATGCCTTGCAACTGGATATCATGCCGTTGGTCGGTGATTTCAATTTCTATGGCGGCATTTATCGTGATGTAAACCTGATCATTACCGATCCGGTGAATATTTCATTGACCGATTATGCTTCTCCCGGAGTTTATCTGATACAAAATAATGTAACGAAAGAACAGGCGGATGTGAAAGCTAAAGTCTTGGTTTCAAACGGTTCGTCTACGGCAAAACCGGTACAGGTGAATGTGAAAATCTGGGATGGAAACAAGATTGTGCAGCAGCAGGATATAAATCTGACTGTAGATGCGAATCAGATACATACCGCAGGATTGGAATTTTCTATTAAAAATCCTCATTTGTGGAATGGGCGGAAAGATCCGTTCATGTATCGTACGGAAGTGACATTGCTGGCTGACGGACAGGAAATAGATAAGGTAACTCAGCCGCTGGGCTTGCGCTTTTATCATGTAGATGCGGAAAAAGGTTTCTTCCTGAACGGGGAACATTTGAAACTGCACGGAGTGTGCCGCCATCAGGACCGTGCCGAACGCGGAAATGCATTGTATAAAGAACACCATGAAGAAGATGCTGCCATTATTGCCGAGATGGGAACGAATGCGATTCGTCTGGCTCATTATCCGCAGGCTACTTATTTTTATGATCTGATGGATAAATATGGTATCGTTGCCTGGGCGGAAATTCCTTTTATTGGTCCGGGCGGTTATCAGGACAGGGGATTCAACGACCTGCCTTCTTTCCGCGAAAATGGTAAAGAACAGTTGAAAGAACTGATTCGTCAGCACTACAATCATCCGTCCATTTGTTTCTGGGGATTGTTCAACGAACTGAAAACACATGGTGATAATCCGATTGAATATATCAAAGAGTTGAATGAATTGGCTCATCAGGAAGATCCGACGCGTCCGACAACGGCTGCCAGCTTCCTGTCGTACGATAGTGATATCAGTAAAATAACCGATGTGATTGCCTGGAACCAGTATTTCGGCTGGTATGGCGGTTCTCCTTCGGATATGGGAAAATGGCTGGACGCCAATCATAAGGCGCATCCGGATTATAAGATCGGTATCAGTGAATATGGTGCCGGGGCAAGTATCTATCATCAGCAGGACTCTATTAAACCTGGTGTTGCTTCCGGTTGGTGGCATCCGGAAAACTTCCAGACTTTCTATCATATGGGTAACTGGGAGGCTATCGCAGAACGTCCGTTTGTGTGGGGATCATTTATCTGGAACCTGTTTGACTTTGGTGCCGCTCACCGTACGGAAGGCGATCGTCCGGGAATCAATGACAAAGGTCTGGTTACTTTCGACCGTAAAGTGAAGAAGGATGCTTTCTATTATTATAAGGCGAACTGGAATAAGGATGACAAATTCGTTTATATTGCTAACCGTCGTCATCGTGACCGTGATACGAAAGTGACCGATATAATGGTATTTTCTAATCTTCCCCAGGTTGAATTGTTCGTAAACGGAAAAAGTATAGGTGTACAGGGAGCGGATAATTATGCCACCTTTGTTTGGAATGGTGTAAACCTGAAAGACGGGGAAAATACAATTGAAGTGCGTGGCATACAGAAGAAAAACAACATAACTGATACAGTAAACTGGACTTGTAAGTAAACATAATAGATGGTTTTTTTCTACTGAATTGTAGTTCTTGCAAAAAGAATGGTAATTTAATAAAGGTTATTGGAAGTTATTTAGTAGGAAAGTCTTTATGGGATAAGGTGTTAGTGATTAATGCCTTATCCCTTTTTGTATTATTTCCTGACAGTACCAATTGCATATAATGGCAAATTCTCCATCCATGATTCGGTGTGAAATGTTTTGAGTGATGTTCTATAAGCTTTTGAAGGTTGATATTTTTCGCAGAAAAGTCGAAAACTCTTTGCTTTAATATTTGTTTCTGCTTTTACTTCAATAGGAAAGATTAATCCTTGCTGTTGAACGACGAAGTCTACTTCTGCTGTACTGCGCTCATTTGTCCAGTAACCGATATAAATGTCTTCTGCAACACGTAGTTCTTGCATTACATATTGTTCTGTTTGTGCTCCTTTGAATTCTGTAAATATCCTGTTTCCTTCGATGACTGTGCGGATATCTAATTGTGACATCGCTGAAAGTAAGCCTACATCTAATAAAAAGAGTTTGAATACGGCTAGATCCTGATAGGCAATTAGAGGCATATCCGGTTTGCTGACGCGATGTGTTTTTAAAAGTAATCCATAATCCACAAGCCATTGGATAGCTAATTCAAAATCTTTAGCCCTGGCTCCCTCTCGTATCATTCCGTAAATGAATTTCTTATTTTCTTTACTTAATTGCGAGGGGATACTTTGCCAAATCATTTGAATTCTAGGAATAATCTCATACGGAGCATGTTTCGAAAAGTCTGCTTCGTATGAGTTTAGAATATCCCGTTGCACTTTTCGTACAGATGATATGTCTTTAGTCTGTATATAGGTATTGACGACTTCCGGCATTCCTCCTACATATAAATAGATACGTAGGTATTCTATTAGCTTTTCATGGAATATAGTGACAGTATCCCATTCTGATTTTAAGATGGATTCAATTAAAAGAGATTCTCCGTTAGCTTTCAGAAATTCAAAAAAGGACAGAGGTCTCAAATCCATGAAATTTACTTTGCCGACAGGGAAAGAGTGATTGGAGTGCAGTCCCATACCTAATAATGAACCTGCTGCGATTATTTGATATTGAGGAGCGTTTTCACAAAAATATTTTAAAGCTGTTAGTCCTCTTTCTATACTCTGAATTTCATCAAAGATGATTAATGTATTTTCGGGGATGATTTGAGTTTGGCTATATATTTGCAATGTTCGTATAATTCTTTCTATATCAAAATCGTTTTGAAAAAGAGCCTGCAATTGAGTTGCTTCTTCAAAATTGATATAGATTAATTTGTCATAATATCGATTTCCGAATTCTTTTAACAACCAGGTTTTCCCTACTTGCCTGGCACCTCTTACTATTAAAGGCTTTCTGGCAGGATTGTTTTTCCAGGCTATTAACTCATTTATTTTATCTCTTTCCATATTTAGGATTTATACGAATAGACGAAAGTATATATTTAAAGAGAATATACCAATGTTTTATACCTAAATATTGATAAAAATGTTGTGTTGTTACATTTATTGCTTGATAAAAGTGTTGTTTGAGTACATTTATTGCTTGATAAAAGTGTATTTGCCATATCAGCGGAGTTCAGAGATGAAACTTAATTAATGGGTTATTTATTGTAGACAAGTCAGAATACGATGTTTTTTTCTACTGAATTGTAGTTCTTGCAAAAAGAATGGTAATTTAATAAAGGTTATTGGGAGCTATTTAGTAGGAAAGTCTTTATGGGATAATGGGTTAGTGATTAATGCCTTATCCCTTTTTATTTTTGTGAATATAGTTCTGTGTGGACTATGTCTTCCATATTTAACTAAACAGAACGGGACAAAAGTAGCAGATTGTATAAAATATAAACATACATTTTTGTCTAATAGATATGTATAAATTGTCCATAGCTGAAAAATTAACAGATATATAATAAGTTGTATATAAGCCAAGTATATTTTGACCGATTGTTTCAGTTAGTAAGATGTCTCTAAATTCAGCTGAATTAAAAAGGGTAGAAATACAAGATAAAAAAGATTGTAATTATTCTATTGGCGATTATCATCGTTAATACTATACTGAAAATTTCTCCTGTCATTCTCCTATGATAATCACTGCTCTCCAATTGAAAAATAGAATCTGTCAAAACTACTATCTACGTTGTGAAAACTAATATTTGACTCTAAAAAAACAACGATTCTTGAAAAATAATAGTCCATAGTCCACACAGGACTATTTCATTTGGTAGAAACGAACAAAACTAAAATTCCTGCACATTTAAGTCGACAAGATTTAGTGTGCGCAAACAAAATCAATTTATTAACTAAATCTGGTGTTATTATGACGAAGGATTTTAATCGTTATTATTTTTCAAGACAGATGTTTATAGGAGCTACGATGTTTCTTGCATCTGTGGGAGTTGCTTCGGCCAGTCCGACAACTTTGGGAATGAATGTTCCAGAATCAGATGTTTTCATGGCTTCTCCACAGCAAGCACAGAAAACGGTGAGTGGAGTAGTAGAAGATCAGTTTGGTCCGGTTGCCGGAGCAAATGTAGTTGAGAAGGGAACCACGAACGGAACCATTACTGACATGGATGGTAAATTTACGTTGAATGTTTCTCCTAATGCAGTTCTGGTTGTTTCTTTTATTGGTTATACGGAACAGCAAATCACAGTAGGTAACCAAACATCCTTCAAAATCCAGATGAAGGAAGACTCCCAGGCATTGGATGAGGTAGTGGTTGTTGGTTACGGTACGCAGAAGAAAGTGAATTTAACAGGTTCAGTTTCTTCCGTAGATTTTACAGAACAAGCAGCCAGCCGTCCTATTACAAACGTATCATCAGCCCTGGGAGGTCTGTCTGCCGGTTTGCAGGTTATGCAAAGCAAAGGTAATCCGACCGACGACGGTGCTACGATCCGTGTTCGTGGTACAGGTACATTGAACAATGCCAGTCCGTTGGTTTTGGTCGATGGAATGGAAGCCTCGATGGATGCTGTCAATCCGCAGGATATTGAGACGATTTCTGTATTGAAAGATGCTGCATCGGCTGCTATTTACGGTTCACGTGCTGCCAACGGTGTAATTTTGATCACAACGAAAAAAGGTAACCGTGAAAAGATCCGTGTAACTTATTCGGGTACTTTCTCTATGGCTCAGCCTTCCAACCTGCTCGATTTTGTAACGGATTATCCTACGCATATGCGTTTGATCAATGAAGCCAAATTCAATGAGGGTTACAATGATGTATTTTCAGCAGCAACAATCGAAGCCTGGGAAGCTGCCAATGCAGATCCGAATGGCCTGAATGCAAACGGTGTCCCTAACTGGCTGGCTTATCCGAATACGGACTGGAACAAAGAAATGTATAAAAATAATCTGGTTCAGGACCATGTCGTGTCCGTGAACGGAGGAAGTGAAAAGGTTACATTTTTATTGTCTGCCGGTTATATGGATAACCCAGGTTTGGTGGAAAACACCGGTTTGAAACGTTACACATTGCGTGCCAACGTAGAAGCGAATGTAAACAAATGGTTGACCTTGGGAACCCGTACATATGCTATTATGAACGATAAGGATCAGGGTAATTACGCTGATACCGGTATGTTGAACTTTATCCGCCAGACTACCCCGGGTTTGATTGGTATGTATGATGGAAAAATGGGATATAAGGAAGCTGCCGAAGAAAGTTCTACCGCTAATAATATTTGGGCATATCTGAAACAGACCGACGGACAAAACCGTTCTTCCCGTTTTAATACAACGATGTATAGTAAGATCAAGTTTATGGAAGGTCTGAGCTGGGACTTCAACTTTAATTACGGACGTCGTTTTGACGAATATAACTCACATACAGTTCCGTTGGCCCGCTATACCTTCAGTAATGGTGAGATTGCTTCTACAGCAACGACTCCGGACCAGATGACGACAACCTGGAAGTCGTATGCAGAAGAAACATATACGCTTGAAAATATCCTGCGTTATGACAAGAGCTTCAAAGGTGGTCACGATTTGAATGTAATGGTTGGTTACAACGAATATTTCTATAAACAATACGAGCATAAGCAACAGAAAAAAGGTTTGATAGACCCGAGTATCAGTGTTCCCGATGCAGCCACAGAAATGCAGACCAGTACCGGTACGGCGAAAGACGAAGCGCTTCGTTCTGTATTCGGCCGTTTGAATTATGCTTATCTGTCTAAATATCTGTTTGAGGCTAACTTTCGTTATGACGGTTCTTCCCGTTTCAATTCAGATTCGCGTTGGGGTATCTTCCCGTCATTCTCTGCTGCCTGGCGTCTGTCTGAAGAGGAATTTATGAAGAATATCGGCTGGTTATCTAACCTGAAAATCCGTGCTTCCTGGGGACAAATAGGTAACAACCGCATTACAGATAAGGATGGTTACCAGGACTATTACGGTTATCAGGCTACTTATAAGACTTATAATTATTCTTTTGGAGGGGCTCAGGCTGCTGCTTTGGCACAGAACAGGATCGGTAACTCGCGTCTGGAATGGGAAAGCACGACTGTTACGAACTTTGGTGTGGATGCCGGTTTTCTCAATAATCGTTTGACAGCTGAGTTGGACGTATATAATAAGGTAACGGATGGTATCCTGACAACTCCGAACCTTCACTTGACAATGGGTATTAAGACTCCTCCGACCATGAATACGGCCGAGGTTACGAATCGCGGTTTTGAATTGACTGTAGGCTGGAAAGACCATGTAGGTGATTTCAATTATGCTGTTTCTACCAATTTCTCTTACAATCATAATGAGGTAACAAAATACCTGGGTAAGTATGAAGCCGGTTGGGTAGAGAAAGACGGTAAGAAAGTATGGCAATCGAATATCGGTGATGTATCTGTGGATAAAGATAAGGGACGTATCGTAGAAGGACATCCGATCAAAGAATATTATACATTGAATACTTATTCCGGTAATGGAACCCATTTTAACAGCGATGGTTCCGTAAATATAAATGGTGGTCCGAAAGATGGTATGATCCGTACGGAAGGTGATATGAAATGGTTGAATGCCATGATAGATGCCGGTTACAAATTTATGCCAAACCAGAGTGTCGGTCGAAATAATATCTATTACGGTGATTTGATTTATGCGGATTTGAATGGCGACGGTATTTATGGTAGTTCTTATGATTATGACTTCCAGGGATCTTCAGCTATGCCTAAGTTCGGTTATGGTATCAATATCAGTGCCAGTTGGAAAAACTTCGATTTAAGTATGTTGTGGGCTGGTAACGGTGGTTTCAAACTGTATTGGGAAGAAGATCCGTATAATAGTGTAGCAATCAGAAATGGTTTTGCTACATCTGAGCGGGTTGCAAATGATCATTACTTCTACGATCCTGAAAATCCTACTGATTCGAGAACCAATCTGAATGGTTATATTCCCCGTTTGGTAGAAAACTCGAAACAGAGCCGTCAAACCAGCAATTATTATTTGTACAACGGTACTTATATGAAATTGAAGAATCTGACAATCGGCTATACATTGCCTGTAACTCTGACAGAAAAAATTTCTGCAGAAAGGGTTCGTGTATATCTGTCTGGTGAAAACTTGTTTACCATAACATCATTCCCCGGTCAGGATCCTGAAATGGGGGCAACTACAAACTATCCGTCTTTACGCCAGTTTGCTGCGGGTATTAGTGTTACATTCTAAAAAAGAGAAAAGACAATGAAATTAGTAAATAAAATATTAGTTGTTACAGCTGTTGCTTCGGTTATGACAGCTTGTAAGTCTGATTTGTTGGATACGAATCCATACGATAAGGTAGGTTCCGGAGCCATGTGGGGAAATGAAACGATGTGTGATATGGGTGTGAATGGTATCTATTCCACATTGCGCGAGGCTAAGGTTGCACATGAAATGTTTACACAAGACGCTATGGGGTTTGCCGGTCAGGCCCGTGATCCTCAGGATTTGCTGAATGGAACAATTACTGCCGGCAATAGTTTGTTCTCTGATACCTGGAAACAATTGTATGAAGGTATTCACCGTGCAAATGATGCCATAGCCCATTTACCGGAAGCTCCATTGGATGATGCAAAGAAAGATCGTTTGATCGCTGAATCCAAATTTCTGCGTGCTTACTATTATTTCCGCCTGAACCGCGTATTTCAGGGTGTTCCAGTTTATCTGGAACCGGTGGAAGACAGCGAGTGTACCAATGGACGTGAAACAGCTGACAAAGTATGGGAAGTTATTATTTCCGATTTGAACGACTGTATCAACAGTGCTAATTTGCCGAATAAGTATGCGAAAGGTGATGCTAATTATGGTCGTGCAACGAAAGGTGCGGTATATGCTTTGCTGGGACAGACATATATGTGGATGAAAGATTATGCAAAGGCGGAAGCTGCTTTGCGTAAAGTCGGAGATGCCGGTTTTGCATTGTTCCAGGGGGATTACAAACAACTCTTCAAAACAGATAATGAACAATGTGATGAGATGATTTTCTCGGAACAGAATATTGGTATCAAAGATTATGGTTCCAAAACACAATTCTGGTTAGGTTCACGTGTTTCTTTTGGTTCTTGCTGGAATAGTTATCTGCCGAGTGTAAACTGGGTGGAATCATTTGAATGTGCAGACGGTAAGCCGTTTAACTGGAATGACTTCCTACCGGGATATAATGAGATGACTCCTAAAGAGCGTGTGGTATTCTTCCTCCGCGATACTGTCGGTGAGTGGGATACTTATTCGGAAGATATAAAATCAAAACTGCGTGCAGGTTTTGAACTGGCCGTGAAAAATGGAGCTGATATGTCCAAATATCTGCCTTCCGGAAATGAAGCCCGTTTGCGTAAAGCCTATGAAAATCGCGATCCACGTCTGGAAGCGACTGTCATTACTCCGTATGCTGAATATAACGGGGCGATCGGTTCAAAAGAATATACTTATACCTTGCGTTGGCCGGCAACCAACTCGGATGAAGTCGAACCGTATGACCTGAGAACGGATAGCCAGACTTTGTTCTACTATCTATATCGCAAATTTGTTGCGGAAGGATCGTCTGAAACTCCTAATCGTGAATATTGTCCCTGGGATTATCCGTTGATCCGTTATGCAGACGTAGTCTTGATGCTGGCTGAAGCTATCAATGAACAAGGCTTTAAGCAGGAAGCTGTCGATTTGGTAAACTCTGTACGTGAGAGAGCCGGTGCTGCATTATTGCAGACAACAGATGCCGGTAAACCTACTTATGTAAGTGGTCAGGACAATATGCGTACCCGTATCCGTAACGAACGTCGTTGGGAATTATCTTTGGAAGGTGTTAACCTGTATGACGAAATACGTTGGAGAACGATCGGTGACTGGTGTAAAGCCGGTGATGGTTCCAAAGAAATCTGGGGTACTGTCGTAAATCCGTTCTCATGGGGTGGAGATTATCTTTATACCTGGGCTATTCCAAGCACGGAATGTGAAAGAAATAGCAATCTGGTTCAGAATGATGGTTGGATAAACTAATTATCGATGGTCTATTCTACTGAATTGTCACTCTCTCTGGAAGAATGATAATTAAAGAAAAATTATTAGACGTTATTTTTATTAGTAAATATTTATAGGATAAGGTATTATTGATTAATGCCTTATCCTTTTTTTGTCTAAGTAGTATAGTTCTAGCTGAACTGTGTCCTTATTATGGAACAAAGCAGAACAGCCGCAAAAGTAACGTATCGTATGATATATTAACATACATTTTTGTCTAATATAGGTGCATCTATTGTCCATAAATAAAAAATTAACAGAAGAGTAATGGTTTATATATCAGTAAAGTGTATAAAATATGATTAATTCGATATTAAATATTGAAACTCTGTAACTGGTAGAAATAGAAGACCTATTCTTCAAAATCCAGGTATATGAGTTACCATATTTCTATTAATATTAAATAATAGAATTCAAACAGCTTTTCTAATCTGATATTGCTCTGTTATTGAAAAACAAAAAGTATAAGGGCTTTATTCTCAGGTGTTTTCTTATTTATATAGAATTTCTGACATGCCCAAATCTAATAATTAGTTAATGAATAAATGGGCATAGTTCAGCTAGAACTATTTCCTTTTTTGTGTGAAACGGGCAAAACTAAATAATCAGCACAACAAGTCGCTAAAATTTGGTGTGCGCAAACACATTTATTCATTAACTAAATCTGGTGTTATTATGACAAAGGATTTTAATCGTTTTTATTTATCAAGGCAGATGTTTATAGGAGCAACGATGTTTCTGGCGTCCGTTAGCGTAGCCTCTGCCAATTCAGGAATGGAAATTCCTGTCTCTGATGCACTTGTTGCCTCCCCACAGCAAGCGAAGAAAAAAGTAACAGGGACAGTAGAGGACGCTTTGGGGCCGATTGCTGGTGCTAACATTGTTGAAAAAGGTACAACAAACGGAACGATTACCGACATGGATGGTAATTTTAATTTGGATGTTTCTCCTAATGCTGTTTTGGTCGTTACTTTTATCGGCTATACGGAGCAACAGATTCCTGTAGGAAACCAAACATCATTTACTATTAATTTGAAAGAAGACTCACAAGCGTTGGACGAAGTCGTAGTTGTCGGTTATGGCGTTCAAAAGAAGGTGAATCTGAGTGGTGCGGTTGCATCTGTCAATTCGGAAAAAATCGCCAATCGTCCGGTGATGAACCTTGGACAGGCGTTGGTGGGAGCTGCTCCGGGTGTGAACGTGACCCAAAGTAGTGGTAATCCGGGTGATGAAAAAATTGGTATTCAGGTACGTGGTCAGAGCTCATTCAACAACAGTAGTCCGTTGGTATTGGTCGATGGAGTGGCTGCCGATATGGGACCGTTGAATACGGATGACATTGAGAGTGTTTCTATCTTGAAAGATGCTAGTGCCGCAGCTATCTATGGTTCACGTGCTGCTAACGGTGTTATCTTGGTAACAACTAAGAAGGGTAAAAAGGATGAAAGTCCGCGTGTGACTTTCAATGCCTTGTTTGCACGAGAAAAACCAGTGACTGATTTCAAATTGATGTCAAGCACGGCCGATTTCATGGAATTGCATAATATCGCCAGAATTAATGCTAACCCGACGGCCAATACGCCGGACTATAGCTGGGAAAGTATCGAAGAATGGCGTCAAGCTGATAAGAACCCGAATGGCACTTATACCCATCCGGTGACCGGACAGCAGATTCCCAACTGGTTAGCATATCCGAATACAGACTGGGCACAAATTTTGTTTCAACCGGCTTTCTATCAGAAATATGGTGTGAATGTGTCGGGGGGTAGCAAAAATACAACCTACCTGCTTTCTTTGGGTTATCAGAACAACCCGGGTACATTGGATAACACCAGTATGGAACGTTTCAACATCCGTGCAAATGTGGAAACCAAAATTGCCGACATCATTACTTTCGGTACACAAACATACGGTACAAAGGAATTCAAAGATCCGGGAGATACCTCAATGACCTACCTTCTTCAGGCGTGGCCGGCCATAACTCCTATCTATGATGGCAAATATGGTGTCAGTGAACATCCGGAAGTCCCGGGCAGTGGTAGTCTGTTGTTAAGTGTAGCGGGCCAAGGAGGACAAAATACTTATACACGCCTTAATACAACATGGTATACCAATGTTGAGCTACCTTTAAAAGGATTGGTGGCTGAAGCCAAATTCAACTGGAGCCAATATTCCCGTCATGATGAACATTATTCTCAAAACTTACAGGGGTATAGCTTCCGTGAAAGTTTTGATACTCCCAAAACTGTAAATGTACTGGATCAGGCTACGACCTATCGTTATTACTACGAATCCACCAGCTATACAGCCGACTTGTTGCTGCGTTATAACAATACATTTGGAAAACACGATGTGGCCGGTGTGTTCGGTTATGAACAATATCGTGCAGAAACTACAGGTTTCAAAGCTACTAAGAAGGGGTTGATCGACTGGAGTATTACCGATATTACGTCCGGTGCGGAAATGCAATCCATTGAAGGTGATGCCAAGTCTGTAAATGCTATCCTCTCTTATTTCGGACGTGTGAATTACGCTTATGACAACCGGTATTTGCTCGAATTCAGCTTCCGTTCGGATGCCTCTTCCAAGTTCGCTCCCGGACATCGTAGTAGCTTTTTCCCTTCCGGATCTGCTGCTTGGCGTATCAGTGAAGAACCGTTTTTTGAACCGTTCAAGAATACTGTCAACAATTTGAAACTGCGTGCTTCTTATGGTTCATTGGGTAACACGATTAGTGGGAACTATGACTGGCAAGCGTTGTATAAGAAGGTAAACAATGTTTTTGATGAACGCGTACAAAACGGTTTGATACAGGAATCTATCCAGAACTTGGCGCTTTCATGGGAAAAGGTATCTACTTATAATATCGGTTTGGAGGCCTCTTTTCTGGATCAGCGTTTAAGTTTTGAAACGGACTTCTATGTACGTAACACGTCGGATATCCTTACCAATTCTATCATCTACCAGACAATGGGTAATATCAAAGCTCCAATGTCGAATACTGCCAGTTTGTCTAACAAGGGTATTGAATTGAATTTGGGATGGAACGACCAAATCAAGGACTTCCGTTATGGCGTAGGCGTCAATTTGTCATTCAACAAGAATAAAGTGACCGAATTCAAAGGTGCGCTGAATTATGAGTTGGATGAAAATGTTAAAGACATTTGGGGTAACCCGACTTGGCGTTACACCAACTTGGCCGATGTCTCTACCGGTGGCGATACTCGTCGTGTAGAAGGACACATGATTGATGAGTTCTTCTTGCGCCGTCCTTATTCCGGTGATGGTTCTTACAAATTGGCAGATGGCAATGTGAATCCGAATGGTGGTCCTCGTGACGGTATGATCCGTACAAAGGCTGACTTGGACTGGGTGGCTGCTATGATGGCTGCCGGCTATACCTTCAATAATAACTTGAAGCAAATTAACTCCAATGGTTCTAACTTGTGGTATGGTGATATGATTATGGCCGACGTGAACGGGGATGGTAAATACGGTAATGATGATGACCGTGAATTTACCGGTAAGAGCACCACTCCCAAGGTGACTTTAGGTTTAAACATCAATGCCTCTTGGCGTGGCTTTGACTTGAACATGATTTGGGCCGGACGTTTCGGAAGTTATTGCTACCTTAATAACAAGGGAGGTAACGGCTCTGTATTAAGTACTGTGGGTGATGCATTGCCTGGTGATTCGTGGGATAGATATTATTTTTATGATTCGCAAGCCTCTCATGAGGGTATTATCAAAAACGAACAAGGTGTTATCATCGGTTCTTCTTACGACCCGGCTACCGACCCGAATGCCCGTATCTATAACGAGTATCCGCGTCTGATTACTTCCGGTGGTGAAAAACTCCCTTCCAACACATTCTATCTGTATAATACGTCGTTCGTGAAACTGAAATCATTGCAGATTGGATATACATTACCTAAGAAGTGGGTGGCTCCGGCAAAGATCAACAACTTGCGCGTATTTGTATCCGGTGAAAACTTGGTAACATTCAAATCTGATAGATTCCCCGGCATAGACCCGGAACTGGGTAATTCTTTGCAAGCATACCCGATTGCTCGTATGTTCTCCGGTGGTTTATCTGTAACCTTTTAATTAAAAGCATACAAAGATGAAAAATATATTTAATGTATTAACAGTAGCAGCTGTTTTTGGAGTAGCAACCTCCTGTACGGATATTTTGGACACAGCTCCTAACGATAAACTTTCCAGTGGTACCATGTGGACGACCGAAGAAAGTGTGGACCAAGGTGTTATCGGTGTGTATTATTCCCTGCAACGTCCGGTGTGGAGTGGTAATAAGATTGTAGGTATCGATGAGATGTTGGGTTATTATGGTTGGGAAGCTTTTGGCATGAGTGGCCAGGGTGAATATGGTATGCACGAGTTATTCACCAAATCGGTCAACCCAAGCAACGGCTTTTTCTCAAAAACATGGAAGTGGCTGTATGATGGCGTGCATCGTGCCAACGCTGCTATTGCCGGTATAGAAAATGCTCCGATCAACGAGAAGAAGAAGGCGCGTCTGATTGCTGAATGTAAAGTGCTCCGTGCTTTCTTTTATGAACGTTTGAACATCCTTTTCGGTAATGGCGGGATAGGTGTGCCTTTGTATACGGAAGCAGTAAACCCGTCGGATTGTAATAAGACGCAAAGTCCGGAACAAGAGGTATGGGCGCAAATCATCAAAGATTTGAGCGATGCCATCGACGAGCCGAACTTGCCGAACAACCAGATTCAAGGTGAGGGACGTGTCAGTAAAGGGGCTGCTTATGCATTGCGTGGTAGGGCTTATTTGATAACTAAGGAGTATGACAAGGCTGTTGCCGACTTTGCAAAGGTGGGAGAATGCGGTTACCGGTTGTTCTCGGACTACAAGCAACTCTTCAAAGTTGCCAATGAACGTTGCGAAGAGATGATTATGTCTGTGCAGTATATCGAAGATCCTTCTGGATATGGTACGAAATTGCAAAAGTTCTGTGCCGCATTTACGCAGGGATCTAAAGATGGTCGTGGTTGTTGGGGCGACTTGCAGGTGACTCCGGCCGTGGTGAACCTCTATGAGGTGGTGAACGGCCAGTCGGTTAAGAAATTTGCATGGGAAGATTTCTTGGCTGATTGGAAGAAGGTGACCGATATGGAAGCGGCGGAAGGACACACGAAATACCGTAAGGTTTTCTTTATCCGCGACAAGTTTGTGAATGGAATGGAAATCCATTCTACGGTAACGGATGCTGTCGATAGAGAACTAGGACGATTACCCGAAGAAATCCAGGCACTCTATTTGCCGGAAGGGAACGAGGCCCGTTTGAAAGCGGCATACGCTAACCGTGACCCGCGTTTGGCTTACAACGTGGTGACTCCTTATGCGCATTATTTGGGTGTGAACAATAATTCTACCGAAGAAGCTTGGTATACGTTCCGTTGGCCGGTTATCGGTAAGTATTATGCAAATGAGTCGGCTGCAGAACCGAATGCTAACCCGAACCTGCCGCAGAGTTATTATGCTTCCGGTTTCATGAATGCACAGGCTGAGTTTAAGTATATTCACCGTAAATTTGTCGGTGAAGGCTTGGAATACCTGCGTCGTGAGAACAACCCGGTAGACGAACCGATCGTCCGCTATGCAGATGTCTTGTTGATGTGGGCGGAAGCGTTGGTTGAAAAGAACGACCTCAACGGTGCTATGGCGAAAGTGAAAGAGGTGCGCGACCGTGTTGGCATTCCTACCATGGCTGCCAACTTTGCCGACCAGGCTACGGCACGCAACTATGTACGTGACGAACGCCGTCGTGAATTTGTGAACGAAGGTGTCAACTTCTTTGACGAAATGCGTTGGCGCACGCTGAAAGAGACAAAGTTCAGTGAAGTGGTGGCTCAACATGCTTGGGGAGGATTGGAAAATACAGGAGGTACCGTGTATGACTGGATTGGTGACCAATGGTACACTTGGCCGGTTCCTAAAGGTGAAACAGAGTTGAACACGAACTTGATACCTACACCGGGTTGGGAATATTAATTGTTCCGATTATAGATAAAACGAAGTAACCTTTACAGCTACAATTGCCTGCTGTAAAGGTTACTTGTAAGAAATAGATTATTACCAGTTCGGATTCTGTGTCAAATCCGGATTGATTTCGATTTCTGTAGCGGGTATTGGCCACAGGTAATCGCGGTTTTCGCGGAATACACGGGTTAGCATACGTTTCCCTGTGATGCCGAATTCATCTCCGTTCAATAGAGTATGGGATAATTTCCAGCGACGCAGGTCACTGTCGCGGATACCTTCGCCTGCCAGTTCGAACGCTCTCTCACGGAAAATACGCTGGAATACTTCATCCTTTGTATTGGCGGCCAGATAAGAAGGACCGCTGTTCAGCAGGGCGATTCCGGCACGGGCACGAACTTTGTTGATGTATTCGACAGCCTTTGACTGGTTGCCCGTTTCATTATAACATTCTGCTAACATCAGATAAACATCTGCCAGACGAAGAATCGGGAAGTTTACAGGGGTATGGGCACGGTCGGTAATTTGTCCGTTCCAGTCGCCTTCCGGTACAAATTTTCTCCAGAAATAGGTTTCCCAGCCGCCTTTATTGTTTCGCATGAAACCATTATTTTCGTTTACGGCAACAACGTCACCCTTTTCGTTTTTCGCGAAGATGAAAGTCATCAGACGTTCCTGGTTACGGTTCCATCCCAGATAAGTTGTGTAAGGAGCGATAACGGTGGCCGATAAACGCGGGTCACGCTGTTCGTACATCTCTTTTACTTTTTCCGATTCAGCCGGGATATCCAGTACTTCCGAACCGTCGCTGTTGACTGTGCATCTGAATACACGTTCCTTAACCTGATTGTCGGAGTTGAAGCCGGGGAATACTTCGTCCCAGTCGAACGGGCGTCCGTCCTTGTATTCATACATGTCGACCAGGTTGGTGGAAGGTACCGTATTGTTCCAACAACTACCGTAGGAGTTACGGGTTCCGGCGTAGAAACATAAAGGCATACCGTAGCTGTTTCCTGTTCCTCCCAGGTTGATGATGGAGAAAATCATTTCGGAACTGGTATGGCCCGTCGGAGTGAATAACTCAGCGAAGTCATCATGTAATGCATGTCCAGCTTGGGATTTTTCCAGGTTTTCGATGGCTTTGTCGTATTGTTTGTCGTACAAGTAAACCTTACCCAACAGGGCCTGGGCTGCTGACAATGTAACACGTCCGTAGTTTGCGTCGTTCCATTGGTCGGGAAGTCCGGCGCCCAATGCCTTTTCCAGGTCGGCAAGGATAAAAGCACGTGTCTCTTCTGCAGAACTTCTGGGTTTCAGTAGGTTGTTGAACTCTTTTTCCAGGTCGGTCGTTTCGTCGTATATGGGAAGTCCTCCGAAATAGTCCAGCAGGTGGAAATAGATTAATGCACGGAGAAAACGGGCTTCGCCCAACATCTGGTTTTTAGGCACTTCGTCAATAGGAGCCTCTCCGATGTTGCGGATAGCCAGGTTGGCACGCTGAATGGCGTTGTATCCGTTTTGCCATTTGCCGTTCAGGAATCCGGTACGCGGGGTACAGGTTCCCAGCTGAAGGGCTTCATACTGGTCATATCCGGCTGCGACATCGGAGTTGACGTCTATCATAAACATTTTACCGTACAGGTCGGTGTTTTTCAGGGAGGCGTAAACTCCCATCAGACCTTGCTTACACTGGTCTTCCGTCTGCCAGAAAGTACTGGAACTCAACTGGTCGTATGGAGCCCTGTCCAGGTCGTAACAGCCTGTCAATGTAAATAAGACTGCTAAAAAAGACATGATATATTTTTTCATTTTATAATTCTGTTTATTAGTTAGACATTCTGATTAGAAAGTAACATTAATACCGATTACAGCTTGACGCATGGTCGGATAGGTAACGCCGCTTACTTCAGGGTCGTATCCTTTCCACTTCGAGAAAGTAAAGAAGTTTTCCAAACTGCCGTATACTCTGACTCTGTCCATATAGGCAACCTTGGTCCATTGACTGGGCAGGGTATAACCTAATGTGATGTTACGAATTTTCAGGTACGCCTTGCTGGCAACCCAGAAGTCGGAATACTGTTCGTTACGGGTATCGCTATAGTCCAGCAGACGTGGATAACTGGCATCCGTACGGCCTTCGTACCAACGTCCGTCGATAACTTCCTGGTTCATCTGGTAACCCTGGCGGACACCACTTTTATACAGGTTGCTCAGATATACGTCTTTAATGCCGGCTACACCCTGAATCAATGTAGAGAAGTCAATGCCTTTCCAGTTGAATCCCAGGTTCACGCCATACGTGAAGGTCGGGTTCTTGCCATTTCCGATAACGGTACGGTCATCATCGTTTACCAGTCCGTCGCCATTCAGGTCTTTGTACAGGATATCACCTTTTTGAGGAACTCCGTAAGGGAATACGACCTTACCTTCTACTTCCGGGTTATTCAACATCGTTTCAACCAGTGCCAGGTCTGCATCTGTCTGGATGATACGGTCAATTTCGCGGACATACAAAGACCAGATAGGAAGTCCTTCCTTCAACATTCTGGCTCCGTCGTACGAAGGTTCGTCTCCTTTAAATTTATCGACATTGTTTTTGATGTAAGTGAAGTTGAAGCCTACATTATAGTCGAAATCCTTACCGACTCTGTCGGACCAGTTCACAGAGAACTCAACCCCCTTATTGGTTACCTGGGCGGCATTCTGCTTAGGAATTGTCGCGTTACCGTGAACCATTGGAGCCGGAAGGTCAATCAAAATGCCGTCTGTTTTCTTATTGAAGAATTCGAGACTACCGCTCAGGCGATTGCTAAACATATTATAGTCAACCCCCTGGTTGGTGATATAGGTCGTTTCCCAAGACAGATTGGCATTGGCGATGGCAGTTTGAGAAAGTCCCATTGCCACGGCACGGCCTAATACGTAGTTGGTCTGTGCATACAGCGATTGCGAGAGGTAGTTGCCGTCGTTATCTCTGTTGCTTCCCAGGGTGTTGTTACCCAGCGAACCGTAAGAACCGCGTATCTTCAGGTTATCCAGCCAGGTGAAGTCTTTCATGAAGTTTTCTTCCGAAATACGCCAGGCAGCAGAGAACGATGGGAAATAACCCCAGCGATTATCTTTCTGGAAACGGGAAGAACCGTCGGCACGAAGGTTGGCTTCCAATAAGTATTTGTCATCCCAACCCAGGTTGATACGTCCGAAGAAAGAGCGCATCGCCCATTCCGTAACATTACCGGTTGAGGAAGATTCGCCGATAGCTCCTCCGATTACACCCAGTGACGGGTCGAGCAAATCCTTACGGGTGGCACTGAAGTAAGAACGTTTGTATTGTTCCTGACTGGCACCAATCATGATATTTGTGCTCAGGCGGTTATTCAGATAGTTACGTTCGTAGCGGGCGATGGCATCCATGAAATTCCTGTAGGTCTTTTCATTGTAATTATAGATGCTTGTCTGGCCCACACCATCCGTATATAACGTATTCGTCTGGAAATTATACATCGGGACGAAGTTCGGTTTCGAATCCTTTTGTTTGTCATAATAATCATAGGTATAAGAACCCTGGATAGTCAGACCTTTTAACGGAGTCAAAATCGCATACATACGGGTTTTCAGCGTGTTTATTCCGATGTTTCCGCTCACATTCCTTAAACGATTATATGGATTGTTTGTAGCGTTCTGAGGGTCATCTTCATTATTGGCATTGATACCCAACCGGTTCTGGTCGTCCAGATAGGCGATACCCGGGTTTCCACCGGTTAAGCCGTAGGTATAGATATCGTTGATGTTCTCGCTGACCGGAGTTGTATTGGCTGTATATCCGCTCAGGTTTACACCGATTTTCAACCAGTCTTTTACCTGCGAGTCGATATTGGCGCGGAGGCTGAAGCGTTCGTATCCGCAATTTTCCAGGATACCCGGGTTGTTCAGATAATTGAAAGATGTATAATAAGTCACTTTTTCGGAACCTCCGGTTGCTGACAGGCTGTGTTGATGGGAAACACCGGTTTCATACACATCGAAGATGTCGCTGTTAGGATATGCCAGATAGTTCGGAATACCATGCTCATTCAGACCGTTCGGGTCTTTCGACTTCTCACGCCACAAATTTATCACGTTCTGGGAGAAAGGCTCGGGTTTATTGCTGTTGCGCATCCCTTCATTCATATACTCCATGTAGCTGGCATAGTCGGTGACTACGTCGTATGGCTTGTTCAGGCTCTGGAAAGAAACATAACCGGTATAGTCGATTTTCATCCTGCCGGCCTTACCGGACTTGGTGGTAATCAGGATAACACCGTTTGCAGCACGTGAACCGTAGATGGCCGATGAGGCAGCATCCTTCAATACGCTGACTGTTTCCACATCTTGCGGGCTGACGCTGTTCAAATTACCTTCCACACCATCAATAATAACCAGGGGAGAGGAGTTGTTCAATGTTCCCTGTCCGCGTACCTTAATATCCGCATCTCCGTTGTTGGAGGGGATATTGTTGCTGGATGTGATCTGTACCCCCGGTGCAGTTCCTGCCAAAGCCGTAGAGATGTTGGTTAACGGACGGCTTTCAGCCATTTCGCTGACATTTACGGAGGTAACGGAGCCGGACAGGTTCACCTTCTTCTGCGTACCGTAACCTACTACAACGACTTCGTCCAGTGCCTGGGAGTCTTCCGATAATTTAATCCGTAATGATTTCTGGTTATTCACCGGAATCTGTTGTTCCTTGAATCCGATAAATGAAACGACCAGTACGGAATTAGGTGATACTTCCAGGGTAAAGTTACCGTCCATATCGGTAATTGTCCCGTTTGTGGTTCCCTTCTCAACTACATTGGCGCCTGCTATCGGACCGAACTGATCTTCGACTACTCCATTAATAATGTATTTGGCTTGTTGAGGAGAAGCAGCAACAGGGTTCGGTAAGGCTGTACCCGTAGTTCCTGTTGCCGGACTGGCCGTTGCCAATCCTACAGATGCCAGAAGCAGGGTTGCTCCCAGGAACATCTGTTTTGATAAGTAAAAACGATTAAAATCCTTTGTCATAATAACACCAGATTTAGTTAATGATTAATTAATTGTTTACCCGGTTTACTGATTGTTTTTCCGTGAGTTTCAGCCTGGGTATTTGGCAAAAACCACATAGTTCTAATGGAACTACGCTGTTTTTGGAATTTGGAGGGTGAAAGGTTTGAAGATCATGTAGTATATAATAGCTGTAGAAAACGGTGTGGATTTTAGGGTAACTTTTGATGAGGCGCTGATAAATAAAAGGAGAGCGGAGAAAGACAAATCATTAGTATTTGAGTTGCAGATACTGAAAAGATGTTTGGAATGATTAAATCATTACTGTTATTATTATTGAATATCGTTAACATTCTTATCCGGAGGCTAAATATACAAAGGCTTTAAAATAGGGAGATTATCGTTTTTTACAAATAAGCGCTGGACTATTAGTGCATATTAAATGGATAAATTAATACACTCGTTAACATTAATAACATATATATTTGCATCGGTATGATTGGAGTTCCATTAGAACTAAGTTATGCCTTAATATATGTGAAAACAGCTTACTGCAAAAGTGGTATCAAATACCTTAACAGACTAAGACATACCTTTATTTACAATGAAATAAAAAGAACCTTTCGACCTGTTTTAATCTGTGTCCTTGGACGATAAGTGCATATGAAATGGATAAATAGGCGCCTCTGTTATGGACAATCTTTCTACTTTTGTGTTCAAAGCAAATAATAGTACCATGAGAACACAGAAATGTTTAACCTTATTTTGTCTGCTATTCGGAATAATAGCATCAGCAAACGCTTATGTCGAACGTGATCTGTTGCAAAAGGCGGCAGATATACCTGAATTGAAATCCGTTTTATTGATGGACCGGCAATGGGTTCCTTATCCGGATTATACCGATCGCACTGCCTGGGAGCAATTTTTGGGAGATTACAGGAATGATTACATCAAACAAGGAGAGAAACGTTTGGGTTATGAATGGAAAGTTGTTAAAGCAACCGACTATATCGAATATGAACGTAGCGGAAACCGGCGGATCATGGAAGATCCTTTCGGCAGTAACAACGGAGCTATAGCCGACCTGGTGATGGCTGAACTGGCAGAAGGAAAGGGCCGCTTTATCGATCAGCTGATCAATGGTGTCTTTCAGTCCTGTGAGATGACTTCCTGGGTATTGTCGGCACATTTAAGCGCACAGCATTCAAAACGTTCTTTACCCGATTATAAAGAAGATGTGATCGACCTGACTGCCGGCGACCTGGGTTCCTTATTGTCTTGGACTTATTATTTCTTCCATACCGAATTTGATAAAGTAAATCCTGTTATTTCCGAGCGCCTGCGCCATGAGTTACAGAAAAGAATACTGGATACTTATATGAAAGAAGACCGTTTCTGGTGGATGGCCTTCAATTACAAACCCGGGACTTTGGTCAACAACTGGAATCCGTGGTGTAACTTTAATGTACTGCAATGTTTCTTGCTATTGGAAAACGATAAAGAGAAACTGGCGGAAGCCGTTCATCGTACAATGGTCTCGGTCGATAAATTCATCAACTATACTCATTCGGACGGTGCCTGCGAAGAAGGTCCTTCTTATTGGGGACATGCTGCGGGAAAGATGTATGATTATCTCCAGTTATTATACGACGGAACCGGTGGAAAGATCAGTCTGTTCGATCAGCCGATTATCAAAAATATGGGTGAATATATTGCCCGCTCCTATGTAGGGAACGGTTGGGTGGTTAACTTTGCGGATGCCTCAGCGAAAGGTGGCGGAGATGCCCCGATTATTTTCCGCTATGGAAAGGCGGTAGGCAGTGATGTGATGATGCAGTATGCCGCTTATCTGAACAGCCTGTCAACCAGAAAATCACTTTCTTCCGGGAGAGATATGTTCCGTACCTTACAAAGTCTCCTGTATGCAAAGGAGATGGGAGAGGTGGAACCTTCGTATCAGTCTCCGGCTTATACCTGGTATCCGGAAACGGAATTTTGTTATATGACGAATAAAGCCGGTTTCTTCCTGGCTGCGAAAGGTGGTTATAACAATGAAAGCCATAATCATAATGATGCCGGTACTTTCTCTTTGTATTCAAATACAACTCCGGTATTTATCGATGCCGGTGTCGGCACTTATACCCGCCAGACATTCAGTAACGAACGGTATACGATCTGGACAATGCAGAGCAACTATCATAACCTGCCGATGATAAATGGAGTACCCCAGTCGTTTGGTTCCCGGTATAAAGCGACTGCGACTTCTTTCGATCCGAAGCGGATGACTTTTACCGCTAATATTGCTACCGCTTATCCTGAAGAAGCCGGTGTGGATAAATGGGTTCGCTCGTATACATTAAATAAGAATAAGGGCGAAGTGAAGATTCAGGATTCATTTACTCTGAAAGAGTTGAAAGAACCGAATCAAGTCAATTTCCTGACTAGGGGTAAGATCGATGTCTCTTCGGAAGGAATCGTCCGGATAGATGTAAACGGAGAAAAGGTAGAATTGCTGTATGATAAAAATACTTTCACCCCGTCTGTAGAGACAGTCGCGTTGGATGACCCGCGTTTATCCAACGTATGGGGAAAAGAAATCTATCGTCTCTCCTTGAATGCCGGAAAAATGGTGAAATCCGGTACTTACACATTTACAATTAAACAAAACAATAAATAAAAGAAGAATGAAAAATTGGATCGCCTTAGCTTTCTCCGCATTCCTGATCTCTTGCGGGGGAACACCTAAAACAGTAGAAAAGAGTTTTATTGACGAGAATATCGATTTCGCCCGTGCACAGCTCGGTAACGAGATAGGAGTCATTGAAGCCAGTGGCAAATGCCTGAATCCTGTGACGCTGAAAAAGGATAGCTCAGTTTATTATTGTGGCTACGGGGACTGGCGTAGTGGGTTCTTCCCCGGTTCGGTGTGGTATCTGTATGAACTGACGGGCGATACGGCCTTGCTTCCGCTCGCTCAGAAATATACATGGGCCATAGAAGAAGCTAAGAACCTGACCTGGCATCATGACATCGGATTCATTGTTAATTGCAGTTTCGGTAACGGTTTGCGTCTGACAGCCGATCCGTCTTATAAAGATGTGATGGTACAGGCTGCCAAGTCATTATCGACCCGTTTCCGTGAGGCTCCCCAGGTAATCCAGTCATGGAATGTGGATAAAGGATGGCAGTCGGAACGTGGTTGGGAATGTCCGGTGATTATCGACAATATGATGAACCTGGAGCTGATGTTCGAAGCGACCCGTCTGTCCGGTGATTCCTCTTTTTATAACATAGCGATTGCTCATGCAGACCGTACGTTGCAGGAACATTTCCGTCCGGACGGCAGCTGTTACCATGTCATCGATTATAGTCTGAAAGACGGTTCTGTTCGTAACCGTCATACGGCACAAGGATATGCGCATGAATCGGCCTGGAGCCGCGGACAGGCGTGGGCTATTTACGGATTCGTTGTTTGCTACCGTGAAACGGGTGATCGCAAGTATCTGGACCAGGCGTTGAAAACATTCAATTTCATGAAGAATCATAAGGCAATGCCGGCTGACCTGATCCCTTATTGGGATATGGATGCACCGAACATTCCGAATGAACCGCGTGATGCTTCTTCAGCTTCCTGTATCGCTTCCGCATTGTATGAAATCAGTACGATGGATGTGGAAGATGCCGCAGCGTATAAGACGTATGCCGACAGTATCATGACTTCGCTGGGCTCTCCGGCTTACCGGGCTGCCCTGGGAACGAACGGTAACTTTCTCCTGATGCATTCCGTAGGCAGTATTCCTCATAACTCGGAAATAGATGTTCCGTTGAACTATGCCGATTACTATTTTATGGAAGCGTTGAAACGCAAGAAGGAGTTAGAATCGAAATAATATTTTCTTATGAGAAAAGGTATGAAATGGATATGCGGAGCAGCTGTCATTCTGATGATGGCTGCCTGCAATACGAGACCGGCAGATGAATGGCAGTTGGTCTGGGAAGAAAACTTTGACCAGGCAAACGGGTTGGATACGACAAACTGGTCGAAAATTCCCCGTTGGGCACCGGAGTGGGCAAAATATATGTCTGACAGTGAACTCTGTTATGATTTGGTTGACGGTAATCTTGTTTTGAAAGGTTTAATCAATCCGGACCGCTCGACCGATACGGTTCCTTACATTACCGGAGGCATCTATACCAAATATAAGCGTGCTTTCCATGGAGGCCGGTTAGAGATAAAAGCACAGCTGGGATGTGCCACTGGGGCATGGCCGGCTATCTGGTTGAAACCGTTTGAAGAAGCGAAGTATCCCTGGCCGTCGGGCGGCGAGATAGATATCATGGAGCATCTGAATTATGATAGCATTGCTTATCAGACAGTTCACTCTACTTATACGCATAACCTGAATATCAAGAAAGACCCGCCTCAGGGAAGCACCGGGCCAATTGATCCGGCAGGTTATAATGTATATGCCGTAGAAATGTATCCGGATAGCCTCGTTTTCTTTATAAATGATGTACGAAACTTTTCATATCCCCGCATAGAAACCGATAAAGAAGGTCAATTCCCATTTGACAAACCCTATTATCTGTTAATCGATATGCAGCTGGGTGGCCCCTGGGTCGGTCCTGTCGACCCGGAAGATCTTCCGGTCGAGATGAAGGTCGACTGGGTTCGTTATTATCAGAAGAAAAAATAGGAGTAAAAAATAAAGGGCGGATATTTTCCGCTTTTTTTATTTATGATTTGTCGGTAGAATTTGTTTTTGAGTAATTTTGCAAATGTCGTGATTTAAATAACATTATTTTAAATACAATTCCATACAACCAATGTGAGCAATGTTATAGATATTGTATGTCTCAGGAATTTTGAAATTGTTAATAACTAATTTTTTGATAAATGATAGGATTCGAATTGAAACATAATGGGCAGACAACTAAAGGGGCTGTAGAAAACGGTGTCGTATCTATCTCTTTACTCCAACATGATGGTGTTATTCATTTGAGCTTAGGAGGTTTAGATGCAGATTTACAACAACATCTTGTTTGGCTTGAGTCGATAGCCGGGGAGAGTGACGATATATCTATTAAAGTGGTCAATATAGAAGAACCCTCTGCTGCTATTCAGGTTATACCTCAAAAAGAGGAGACACTGGAAGATAAGATTGAGGAGTATAATAGACTGGAACGTTATTTACAAAAAGAAGGAATATTATGATGGGATTTGAAATGAAATTTAAAGAACAAACGCTATTGTTACCTTCAGAAGCAATTATAACAGTAACCAGAAGGAAAATAAAAGAAGAAGAAGAAATGAGGGTTTATGTAGGAGCTTATGATCCTCTCACTCAAAACAGTATAGTTTGGCTTAGGTCTGAATTAATGCTATGGGATGAAATACTCATTAATATTAAGGAGGTTGAAAATACTACAGAGCCTATTGATATTTATAATTTCTTTGAAAGTATGAATACTACAAAAGAAGAGTCTGATAAGAAAACCTTAGAAAGGTATCTTATGCTAAAAAAGGAATTAGAAGAAAAGAATTTAATATAAGACACAGACACTGTCTTACATAAAATAGTGGATAGTACCTTAGTTCATTTTTCCCGTTTGTAATTCATTCTTTAAAAACTCGTATACATAAGCTGAACTTTGCAGGTATAATCCACTTCGTTCGTCAAGTAGTTTTGAATAAGTGTCAGAATTATACAACCGGCGTAATGCTGTTTGCAAATCCATATTGTAATCTTCAATCAGATAAATTATAATATCTTTTGTAATACCTTCTATTAGAAATTGCTTATCACTCATAATTTTTTCAATGTTTGAATGGCACGTTGGGTTCCGAAATAATATTGTATGGTCATGCCTTTTATATATTGTAGTCTGTTCTTGAATATAGCCATATCGATATACTCTTCTAAAAATAGACGAATTTGTACTCCCACTTTATCATCAGCTATCGGACCTATAACAATATCATAATCGTGGATATATTTATTTCTTTTCCAAAATCGGATTGAATAACTTTCTGCTTTGCCATATTAAAGGCTTGCTCTTCATTGTCAGATAAATAAAAACCTTTGCCAAAGTCCTTGTAAGGTTTTGACCTGGATAAATCAATTTGTTCTATATCTATATTTGATCCGTGGTATAATATCATGCTAATAACCCTCCATGTCGTTGGCAATATTCGGTTAAGTCGTCTATTGCATCTTCAATAGAAAATTGATGTTCGGCTTCATAGCATTTATCCAAAAAATCTATTCCTTTATAAAAGTCCAGATAGTTGAATGCCTGACGGGAAGAAAGCTTATGCCGATTTGCAAATTCAGAGATGCATACGACTATATACTCTATTCTGTTTTTTAGTTGATTATTCATCCTTTATTCATCTTAAACTCTTTGTACAAAGATATATATTCTATTTTGTAGATAAAACCGGGTGCGTATTTATTTACGTCTCTTTTTATGTTTTTTTCTTGTATTCCGCCGGTGTCGTATCGAACTGTGCTTTGAAGCAACGGGTGAAATAACGCGGGGAACCAAAGCCCAACATGTCGGAGATCTCGGCAATCTGCAAATCCTGACGGGTTATCAACAAGGTGGCGGCCCGCTTCAGTTTACAATTCAGGACGAAATCGTTCGGTGTCATTCCGGTCAGGGCTTTGAACTTGGCATAAAGGGAGCTGCGGCTCAATCCCAGTTCTTTAGCCAGGGTATTCATGTCGAATTCCATATTACTCAGGTTTTCTTCTACGATTCGGTTTACCGTGTCCATAAACTTCTGGTCGATCGGGTTGCTGGCCAGCGATTGCGTATCGAAATCCCTTTGCTCGTTGAACTTCTTTTGCAGGATAATACGGTTGCGCACCAGGTTGTTGCAACGAGCAAGCAGTACTTTGGCATTGAACGGCTTGCTGATATAATCGTCGGCTCCCCGCTGCAAACCTTCTATGCTTTGCTCTGCCGAACCGAGCGCTGTCAACAGGATGACCGGTACATGGCAGATGTCGAAATCGTTCTTGATCTTCAGGCACATTTCGGTTCCCGACATTTCCGGCATCATGATGTCGCTGACGATGATATCCGGCTTTTGGGAACGTGTGATCTCCAGTCCCTCTTTTCCGTTCCGTGCCAGTAAGACATTATAAACCGGCGAGAACAGCGAGTTCAGTATCTGAAGCAGTTCTTCGTTGTCATCGACCAACAGGATGGTGTAGGTGGCATCTGTCTCGGCCAGTGATAATTCGGAGGTACTTTCGGGGATTTCCTGAGTCAGGCTTTCCGGCAGTATCTCGTTGCGGATCATCTCTTTCTCCGGTTGTACAAACTGACATTCGCCTTCTTTGAAATGGCTTCGGCCTTTCGGTAGATGCACGATGAATATACTTCCGTATCCCGGCGTACTTTCTACCTGTATTTTTCCATGATGCAACCCGATGATGCTCTTGGTAAGCGACAGACCGATACCGGTGCTCGGCTGCGATATTCCCGATGAATTATTTCCTGCCTGGTAGAAGCGGTCGAATATCTTGTCGATATCTTCTTTGCTGATACCGATACCGTTGTCTATGATTTTTATGATGATCGCCTGGTCATTCTCTTCGACGACCATTTCGATGGCAGCACCCGGTTTGGAATATTTGAATGCGTTCGACAGCAGGTTGTAGAATACCTTCTGCATCTGTTTCGGGTCGAACCAGCATTCGATATCTTCCGCCCCAGAGGTGAACTGATAAGTTACTGAACGGCTGGAAGCATATTCGTAAAAAGAGAGATAGATCTCTTTCAGGAAAGGGATGATGTTTTGTTCATATACTTTCAGTTTCACATGCCCTTGTTCCAGTTTACGGAAATCCAGCAACTCACTGATCAACATCCGCATATTGTGCGTATTCCTGTATATCTTCAGCAGTTTGTTGTAAATGGATGGGGCCACCGAACTGCTTTGCAGCAAGAGTTCGATCTGCGAAATGATCAGGGTAAGCGGTGTCCGGAACTCATGCGAGATGTTTGAAAAGAACTGTAGTTTCGCCTGGTTCAGTTCCTCTATCCTCTCTTTTTCTTTCCGTTCAAACTCCAATGAAGTTCTGAGCAGCAACTGCGATTGTTTGAAGCGGAAGAAGCCGTAGATCAACCCGCCACCGACCAGCACGTATAAGAGATAAAATAACGGTGTGGCATAGAGCGGGGAATGGATCGTGATGCCCATCCGGATCGTTTGCGGTTCGATCTTTGTGTCGTATTGTTTCTCACGCACGACCAGGGTATATTTGCCCGGATTGAGGTTCGTGTATTGGATGCTGTTGTCGGTATTGTTGATCCATTTGTTGTCGAAGCCTTCCAGCATGTATTCGTAAGCCGTCTCTTTCAACGTATTGATATAGTTGTTCGAGTTGAACGAGATGATGAGGTTGTTCTGATTGTGGTTCAACTCTATTTCCTGCGTATAAGGCAAAGCATCGGAGAGAACCCGTGAACGGTCGGAAGGATTTACTAATTCATTGTTGATATATAATTCGGAGAAATATAACCGGTAGTCTTTTGCAGGTCGGAACAAGTCCTGTTCGAAGAACGTACTTAAACCGTCTATTCCTCCGACAAAGATTTCGCCATTCGGACTGACCAGCAGGCCGCATCCTTTGTTGATTCCGGAAACAGGCAGTGCGGTGCCCAGTTCTACCACCTTAAATAACTGTTGTTCCGGGTCCAGGAAAGAGAGTCCTTTATCACCGGATATGATCAGGTAACCTTGTATCGACTCTTTGATATCGTAGCAATAGTTGCTCAGGATCATACTGTTTTCGGTAGTATATCCGCTGAAAGTATGGTTCTTCTCATCATACAGATAAAGTCCGGCTCCGAGCGTTCCGAAGAAGATACGTCCTTTTTTGTCTTCATAGATGGCAGATACCGGCTGGTTTCCCAATCCGTTTTCGCCGCAACGGAAGACAGTCCTGTCTTCCTGGTTATTCAGGTTGATCTTGTTGATGACTCTTCCTGTTGTTATCCATATATAATCCTGCGAGTCGATCAGGAAACAATGATTACCGTATTGCTTGCCTCCTTCGAAGGTCTGGGTGATCTTTTCGGTGTCGAGATCCATTTTGACACATCCCCATTGCGTCAGGAGTACCAGGTATTTGTCTTTCCAGATGGCCATCTGATTGATACGGTCGCCGGCTTTTACGGCATACGAAGGGTCTTCGAAATAAGGATTCCGGAACCGTTTGTTCGGGATATCGAATATGGATAATCCGCCGGTGTGGGTACCGATGTAAAGCTTATTGCGGTTGGCACTGTAGGCAATAGATTTCAGATTGTCATGGGCGATAGAGTTTCTGTCGGGATCGGCCATGAAATAGGTAAATGTTTTCTTTTTCCGGTCGAAAAGGTTCAGTCCGCCGCCCTCGGTGCAGATCCAGATATTATCGTCTTTATCTTCCGTCATATGCCCGACAAAAGGGAAACTGATGCAGTCTTTCCTTGTTTTGTCTGCCGTATAAATAGTGAAAAGGTCCATTTCAGGATTGAAATAGTGGACGCCACCGTAATAAGTACCCAGCCAGATGCTTCCCTGCCGGTCTTTGTAAACCGGGAAAACGGAGGAGTGGGCGAGGCTTCCGGGAAGGTTGTCGCGGGTATACACCTGGAAAAGATCGTTATAGGGATTATATTTGTTTAGTCCGGTGAAGGTTCCTATCCAAAGGTTACCGGAGTTGTCTTCAACGATTCCCCTTACCTGGTTGCTGGATATATTGTTATCGTTGTGCGGATCGAAGCGGTAGCGTTTGAAATTACCCGACGGTTCGCGTTTGTAAAGTCCGTTCATGCGGGCGGATATCCATAGGTTCCTATGTGAATCTTCGTATAAGGCATAAATATCTTCACTGGGAATGATATAGGCAAGGGGTTTGTCTTCCTCTTTCATATATAATCCGGAATTGGTCCCTATCCAGCAGCGTTTTTGGGAATCGACCATGATACAGGTTGCATGTTGGTTGGAGAGTTCCAGTTTGAAGCGGAAACGAAGTTCTTCCGTCTGTGTATCCCAGACAAAGATAGAATCGGACGCGTTCACCCAAAGTTGTTCGCCGCTGAAAGCGATCGCATTCACCCATGCTTGTTTCAGGCAGGTAAACTGCTGGGAACGCAGGTTGTATCGTACCAACGAATTATCCGAGTTGAAATAAATATTCCCTTGGTTGTCTCCGGTTATGAAGTCGATGCTGTTACCAACGGTTGTTTCCTTCCCGCTCTCATTCTTTAATGTCGGTTTATGTGAGGTTACGTGAACACCGTCGAAAACGCTTAGCCCTTCTTCCGTCCCGAACCACATACGGCCCAGTTCATCCTGATAGATAGACATGACGGAGAGTTGCGAAAGTCCTTCTTTCATCCCGATATGTTTGAAATAGATAGGGAAGGCGTAAGACAAGATATGCAGAAATATGAAAAGGATGATTGATTTTCTCATGGCTTTTACATTATTTGAAGGCGAAGATAATGATAAATTCTGAAACAGCTTTACGTATCAGGTCATATAAAATGGTATCTTTGTAAATCAATGTAACCAATAAACTATTACATATTATGAAAGCAGATTTCAATTATGATGAATTCCCGGGTCGTTTTGCCCATTGTCTCAACGAGAAATGCGTGCGTCGTGATACCTGTCTGCGGCATCAGGTGTGGCTTCGTGTTCCTCAAACGCGCGGAGGTGTATATATTATCAATCCGGGGCACCTTGCATCTCTCACCGGCGAAGAGTGTCCTTTCTTCCTGCTCGACCAACCGCAGCGGTTCGCCAGAGGCATAACCTGCCTGTTCGATGATATCCCTTTGCGAAAAGCCGAGACAATCAAATCACAGCTTATTGCCCATCTGGGACGTAATACCTATTACCGCTGTAAACAAAAGAAGCGCCTGGTCAGGCCGAAAGAGCAGGCATATATCAAAAAGCTGTTCCTTGCCCAAGGCATTACCGAAGAGCCGCAATATGACGAATATATGGAGTATTATGATTTGGATAGAGATTGATTCATAGTCTGTTACGGACTACTGAATGATCTATCCGTATAGATGCAGAAATATCATATATTGTGATACTCAATTCTCATATATTATACGAATGTTGTATCATAATATATGAGAATATGGTATCCTAATATAAGATACAGAAGTTGTCTGGTTGCGGAATGAAAAACAGGTGCGCTTACGTTCTCCGAAAGATCGGATTTCTTGGATTTTTGTGCTCGAAAATGGGAAAAGCCGTAATAGTATGGATTTTTTGCTTCCGATAAATAATAATATTAATGTACGCGCATGTACATTATATATAAGACCTTTAATATTTCTCTAACGGATTAAAGACGGAGATGACTGCGTAGCTATTGAATTATAAAACGTGAAGTGCGAAAAAGGACTGACTAATTTAAAGGTTCCTTTTTTCTAGTCACAAAATTACAACAATCTTTTTAACCACCACTCTTTTTCCCTATATTTTTTTCTTTCTCTATATCCTTTCTTATCAACAGAATAACAAAGTTAGTACAAAATTCGACCTTTCCGGTATGAACTCAAATCATACACTCAAAAATGACGAGAAAAAAGGAACGTTTAAACTCGTCATTTAACATTTGACAGTCTCTGAACGGATCCGTGAAATGGACTTTTATAACACTATTATTAATATTAAATTTATTGATTATGAACAAAAAGTTTTCTACTTTGATGGCTTGTGCATTTATGGCAAGTGCTTTCTCATTGGGGGCTCAAACGCATGCGTTGACTGCTCAGGGAGAAATTCCTTACCGTACACAAGCTGTTTTGTCAGAACAGTTCGATGCCTGCCTGACAGGGGTTAAGGCTATTAATCCGGACTATTATTATCAATTACAGGTTAATGCTAACGGTTCTGTAGTTACAGAGGATCAAAATGATTTGGTTCCTGCTAAGGTCTTGGTACAGGTTCGCGATTATGCAACAGGTAATTTGACTTTGAAAGTGATGGATATCGACAAAGCTCCTCTTACAGGTTCTTTGTGGAGAATCGAAGTAAAAGACAATGGTCTTCGTGGTAAGGAATTTGTTTTTGTAAACAGAGAAACAGGTTATACTATCAATTATGATTGTGCAGACGCTTTTGAACCTACAACTGTTAGTACAACTATCAATGTAGATGCAAATCAGACAACTATTATTAAAGATGATAATAATCGTTGGGAATGGTATTCAGATGATGAACAACCCGATATCTTCGGTCCGAAGAAAGTGTACTCTTATGTACATGAAGGTGATAAAGTAATGGGACTGATTGCCAAAACAGATGGTGATGTTGTTGCTGTAAAGGTGAAAAAATCTTTATTGAATGACGAGATGACCAATATCAACTTCCTGACATTGACAGTTCGTACTGCCGGTGCAAAGGTGTTGACTGCTAAAGATATCAATTCGATGATCGATGCAGAAGGTTCATGGCAGAACAGAACCAGCAATAATGAAGCAATCTTTAATGCTTTTGGTTTGATTGGAACTAAGGCTGCTATCACAAACGAAGATTTGGTTACAGGTGCTTATCTGGCTCAAGAAGTTGCTGCTGTATATCCTGCTTATGCTGCTTGGGATATGGTACAGCCTGCGTCTGGTAAGTTCTTCGGATACAATATCCTGTTGAACAAGAAAACTACCGATAAGTATTTAATGGTGGCAACAGACGAGACACACGAATCTATTCAGAATCCGTCTTTACATGGTGGTCTGAAAGTAATAGATGCTAAGCTTGCACGTGTAAATGAAGAAGCTTGTGATGCATTGTTAGCTCGTTATATCTGGAAAGCAACTTATTATGCAACTAATGATAGTCTGGTACTGGAACCACTGAACGCATCTGTAATTACAACAGCGTTGAAGCAGGCTGGTAAAAAATGGAATCAGACAAAATTGGCTGATGCAACTGCTGATGAATACTACAACACGATTAATGCAGGTTCCACAACAGGAAATAATGTTGATTTGAACGGTGAATTTGCTAAAAAGGCAGAGAAAATTCCGGTTGCATTAACAGCTATGAATGCTACTAATGGCATTGATAGCCGTACAGTTATTACTGTCGGTCAGCCTCAGAATGCAGTAACCAGTGGTCATGATGTAAAGACTGCCAATGGTATTGCTATTGTTGCTGCCGAAAATCATGCTAATCAGCCGTATTGCTATCCGTACGCAAATATGAACGTGAAAGTGAACTTCAATAACACTTATTTGCCTATATTGAACCGTACAACTCAGGCAACAGGTATCTATTATCTGCAACTTTCAACTACTAAGACTAACAGTTCTTTGGATGAAAAACGTTTGAATGGTTCTTATCTGGTTGCTGATTATGCAGGACACTATCGGTACGATGTTTGGGAAGCTGAACAGAACTTTGCTCACATGCCTGCAACACAGTGGGTTGTTGAACAATTGGGTTGCCCGGAAGGTGGAAACCGTTGGGTGAAGATCACAAACCGTGAATTTGCTTCTCAGGCATTTATGGGTCAGTTGTATACTGCCGGAAAGAATGCAGAAGGCAAAGAATTGGTGTATATCATCAACCATAACTACCAGGGCTTGCGCGGTCATAACAATGTGGCAACTCCGGCTACAAACAATGCATTGAACTGTGCTGACACATTGATTTTCGCCGCTGTTGAAAATCCGACAATCGGCTATCTGAATATTGCTGATGATGTATTGAGAGAAAACAAATATGCTTTCAACCTGATCGAAAAAGACTTTAGTAATCAGTTCCTGTCTGCTAACGATGTAATTGAAAACTTACGTTTGTCTACTACAGCTACAAACTTTGAATTCTTCCGCGTTGCAGCTCCTGCATTCGGTTATAAAGTTGGTGGTGGTACTATCGGTGAAAAATATCTGTACAAAGTAAAAGTAAGCGATGCCAACAAGATTGATAACGATCATGTTTGGGTTGCATACGATAACAACCACAAATTTGTGATTGCTTCTGAAAATGATATCAATGCAGGTATAGACGGTTTGAAATGGGCTACATTCGCATTCAAAGAAAACAGCGAAAACGAAGGTGTTGATTGCTATACTTTAGTTCATCACGAACTGGCAACGGTAGATCATGATCAGACTGCTTATCAGCCGGTAGGTGTTCTGTCAAAAGAACTTCAGACTGCTCATACAAAAGCTATCGATCTGTGCCAGAGAGAATACGATGTATTCGATATTATTCCTGATGCAAGACCTCTGTACATGAATATGCGTGGTGATGCTGTCGTTGGCGACAAATATGCAAGCTATATCAACAGCGAAGAAAACTGCATGAAGTTTACTCACACGAAGACTGCTGGTAACTTGTTTGAAAGAAGCTTGCTTGCTGAAGGTTTACTGAACTATCTGGATATCGAAACGCTGTCTGATGCCGGTAGCAGAAAGAATGCAGCTTTGTATGTAGACGAAGTAGCAGCTGCTGTAGACTCTCGTATGCCTCAGTATATGTTTGTTATCAGACCTGATAGTGCAGTTGCTTATACTTGGTGTTCACAACACGGAATCAATTCAACTTGCGAACATTCTGCTCCTTACGAAGGCTATGTAGCAGGTGAATTCCTGGTTAACTTGAATGACTCTATTCACGCTTCTATCAACAAACTGACAGATGCAAGCAAATTCCATAGCGATAACTATACAAGACTTGCTTTCGTAGAAGCTATCCACCAGGGTGATTTCTTGTATGTTCTGAAAGCTCCGTATACAATCGCAAGCATCAGCGCTGCTGATCCTGCAACGGAAAAGATGTATGTAGTTCCTACTTATTTGGCTGCTGATCAGGAAGGTATCGTTTACGATAAGATCGCTCTTGACGGTGCACACAACAACGTAGCTTTTGCTATCCGTTATGTAGGTGATACAGAAGAAGACGGCATCATGCTTGAATCTTACGACGTAGCAATGGCTGAAGCTGATAAGTCAGAAGCCGGTATCGGTTCTTTCACTGGTGCTTGGGTTACTTTGAACGGAACAGGTGTTCCTGTATTAGGCAAGTTCCATAATGAAAACGGAAACCACGATACTGACGATTCAGTTGGTGGAGGAAATAGTGCTCCGGTAAAAGACTTTAGCCAGGTTATCAACCAGGCTGCTGTATTCGCTCCGAATGCAACTGAAGGTCCTGCAACAGATACAGAAGAAGTTGAAGTTGCTACTATCAAAGTAATTTCAGGAAATGGTTCTGTTACTGTAATAGGTGCAGAAGGCAAGACAGTTACTATCAGCAACGTCCTTGGCCAGACAATTGCTAACACAGTGGTTACTTCTAACGAAGCTACAATCTCAACTCCTGCAGGTGTAGTATTTGTAGCTGTAGAAGGTGAAGCTGCTGTAAAAGCAATCGTTAAATAAGAAATTATTTATAATCAAATAATTCTAATAGAGTATCACGCAGCGCAATAGCGTTAATTACCCTGTGACAGGTGAACAAGTGGTATTTATTAATACTAAAGTAATGAAATAAAGTTCTTCTGTTCTACCTCTGTGAAGAGTGAAAACAGACAAAAAAAGCAAGCCCCGGGGATTCGTCTTCCGGGGCTTTGTGTGTTTATCGAAGCTCTCTGGCGGGAAAGGAGATATCAGGTATGCCCCCAGAGGGCGCTTTTCTTTTGTTTATGATAAAGTAGCCTTCCGTAAATAATCCTTTTGTAATGAATTGTCTCCCTGTATTTGTTTATCTTTGCACGAAATAAGACAGTAAACACTATATGACGAAAGATATAACACCCGAATATGTGCTTGGTGATCTGCGTTATCTGCAATTGCTGGCACGTAGTTTCCCGACAGTTGCGGATGCCAGTACAGAGATCATTAACCTGGAGGCGATCCTGAACTTACCGAAGGGTACGGAGCATTTCCTGTCTGATATTCACGGAGAACATCAGGCGTTCAATCATGTGCTGAAAAATGCCTCCGGTGCGATCAAACGTAAAGTGAATGAGATATTCAGCAATACATTGCGCGATTACGAGAAGAAAGAACTCTGTACGCTGATCTATTACCCGGAACAGAAACTGGAACTGGTCAGCTCGAAGGAACCCGATCTGGACGACTGGTATCTGATCACCTTGAACCAACTGGTGAGGGTGTGCCGTAATGTATCGTCCAAATATACCCGCTCGAAAGTGCGCAAGGCATTACCGAAAGAGTTCTCCTATATCATCCAGGAGCTGTTGCATGAGTCGTCGGTCGAGCCTAACAAGTCGGCCTATGTGGACCAGATCATCAAAACGATCATCTCGACCGGGCGGGCAAACGATTTCATTATCGCCATGTGTAACCTGATACAGCGGCTGACGATTGACCTGCTGCATGTGATCGGCGATATCTACGATCGTGGCCCGGGAGCACATATCATTATGGATACGCTTTGCGACTACCATCATTTTGATATCCAGTGGGGCAACCACGATGTCCTGTGGATGGGGGCGGCCTCGGGCAACTTGGGGAGCATCGCCAATGTGATCCGCATGTGCCTCCGTTTCGGTAACCTGGCAACCCTGGAGGATGGCTATGGCATCAACCTGCTACCTCTGGCTACCTTTGCAATGGATATTTATGGCGACGATCCCTGCGAATTGTTCATGCCGAAGACTAATGGGGCCGACTCGGCTTTCGACGAAAAGACGATCCGCCTGATCTCGCAGATGCACAAGGCAATAACGATCATCCAGTTCAAGCTGGAAGGGGATATTATCCGCCGCCGCCCCGAATTCGATATGGACGACCGCCTGTTGTTACACCATATCGACCTGAAACGCGGGACCATCCATCTGGACGGGAAAGAATATGAACTGAAAGACAAAAACTGGCCTACCATCAACCCGAAAGACCCGTACGCGCTGTCTATAGAGGAGGAAGACCTGATGCACCGCATGCTCCACTCGTTCGAATGCAGCGAGAAGCTGAAGAAACATATGCGTTGCCTCTTCCGGCATGGCAGTATGTATCAGGATTGTAACTCCAACCTGCTGTTTCATGCCTCTGTCCCAATGAACGCCGACGGAACGTTGAAGAACATTTGTATCGAAGGGCAGGAATACAAGGGTAAGGCTTTGCTGGATAAGGTCGACCAGTTGATCCGTACCGCTTATTTCGATTCGGACGGCTCTCCGGAGAAGGACTTTGCCCTCGATTACATCTGGTATCTTTGGAGAGGAAAAGACTCTCCTTTGTTCGACAAGAGCAAGATGGCAACCTTCGAACGGGCTTTTATCGACGACAAGGCGGTGCAGAAGGAAGACAAAGGGGCGTATTATACCCTGCGTGAAGAAGAAAAGGTATGCGATATGATACTGGACGAGTTCGGGGTGACCGGGCCTCACCGCCATATCATTAACGGTCATGTGCCTGTCCGCTCCATCCAGGGAGAAAACCCGATCAAGGCAAACGGCAAGTTGCTGGTTATCGACGGCGGTTTCTCCAGACCTTACCATCCTGAAACCGGTATTGCCGGTTATACACTGGTTTATCACTCCCGCGGTTTCCAGTTGGTGCAGCACGAACCGTTCCTGTCTACCGACCAGGCGATCAAGGAAGGCCGTGATATCCGTTCCACCACGATTGTGGTCGAGTTGAGTTCTCACCGCCAGATGGTGAAAGATACCGACAAAGGCACCGACCTGCAACGCCAGATCCATGACCTGGAAAAGCTGCTCTATGCCTACCGCAACGGATTTATCAAAGAGAAGGAACGGAGTGAGTATTGAATATAGAAATAATTGAACCTACTTTTCCCTTGATGGAAAAGTAGTCAAAAGATCAAGG
>ERZ791611.350-NODE-350-length-47966-cov-7.020246_pt1 | contig 47966 bp, 89 predicted proteins | sample MGYA00510275_ERZ791611 | MGnify/ENA primary metagenome ERZ791611 (study PRJEB30046, sample SAMN00791912) | human gut metagenome | study: EMG produced TPA metagenomics assembly of the A metagenome-wide association study of gut microbiota in type 2...
AAATTTCCTCCTTAATTGGTTACATCGGTTGGTTTAACTGCATCTGCATCAGGCCGAGGATGGCGGATTCTGCCGCTTCCAGCCGCTTTTCCCGCTCCTGCTCCTTGGTATCCCACTGGATGCGGTAGATGGGGCTGCCTCCCACCAGCTCATAGGCCCCGCCCAGGATGCCAGGGGGCAGCGGCACCGCCAGCTCCACTGGCTGGTAGCCCTCGTGGGGCATCTCAACCACGTCGGTGATCCGGTTCACCTCATCCACCTGGATGTAAAATTGCTTGGTCATGCTAGTTCCCTCCATTCCCATTATCGGTTAGGTTGTACAGCGCCGGAAATAGGGTAACTCTCACGGTTTCCCCAGCCTCTTTGCTTTCGTTGGCTATTCCGATTTTGCCTTTGGGGGCATACTCAAAATATTCTTTGTTGATTTCGTTTAGAGTATGGATATACGTTCCTTGTCTATTGAGATAGCAGCTAAAAAAGGGAGTCTCCCAATATCCGAATGAGAAATATTCCATATTTTGGCTAAATGCTATCTTACCAAATGCTCCCCCGGGTGTAGATGTTGTAGGTAACCCTTCCAACGTTGGCAAAACGGTAAAAGAGTCCCCTTCCCGGTCGCAAATATATAAATAGGGAGAGGATGCTGCCGCAAAAGCTAAATATTTTCCGTCTGGGCTAAACCGGCAATGCCTTCCGTAAGAACTTGGCAACGTATTGGGCCCTGGCAATTTGGTAAAAGAATTACCTTGGTTTTTATAAACAAATATGTATGGAGACGTGTAACTGGTTAATGCCAAATAAGCAGAGCCCTCCGCGAATGAACAGCCACTTATCACACCATTTGGCAAGGAAGATGGGTTTCCAATTTTTGTAAATACCTCTCCATTTACAGAGTAAAGTGTAAAATATGGAGCCTCCCCTGATCCCACGGCAAAATATTTTCCATCTGTGCTAAAACAGCAGTCATACCCATTCAATCCAGGCATACTGCTAGGATTGGGAATTGGCGTAAACACATCCCCTGTCCGTTTAAAGATTCCTAAAGATGTTTCAAAAACATATGTTACCGCTAAGTAATTCCCGTCTGGGCTGAAACAGCAACTTTTTCCTGCTCCCCCTACTTTGGGTATGTCTGCTAGTTTCGAAAACACATCATTCTCTATCTTATATATATGGCACCCAGACGTACCTCCATTTGCTACCGCTAAATACTTCCCATCTGGGCTAAAAGATACGCATTCTGATGTGCTTGGCGGAAGAGTGGCAGGTGATGGCAATTTACTCAATTTGCCATTGGCGATTTTGTAAACTAATAGCGATACAGCATTGTAACATGTTACAGCCAAATATTTTCCATCGGGGCTGATCGCGATACTTGTAACATTAGAAGGCGGGAGAATGTCTGGCTGAGATAACAAAATCAGCCCATCCTCCATCTTCCCATACTCCCGCTGCACAATGGGGCTGTTTTTGGTTATGTCGTCCCAGGCAATGCCCTGGCCTTTCTCGTTCCAACCGGCGGGGAACCCCTGCCCGCCTCCCTTAAAAAAACAGCTCCCCCCGCTCACCGTCAGGGTCACCGGCACCCCGGCTTTCCACGCATCTGATAATTGTTCTTTATTCATGTCAAGTAATGTAACTGGTGATCCATTAAGGGTATAAGTATCGGTATCATTGAAATCACTGGGAGCTGTGAAAACAATCATTTTTGCCCCTTCCGGGGCATCAATGGCAACTATTCCCTCAGAATATGATGCGATAGCTTCAAGATACACACCGCCATTTACTTCTTTTGACCCAAATTTACTTCCCTCCTGCTGAGGAATATAATCTTTTTCAATGACTACCCCATTTTCACGAGTTCCATCGGACTTGATAAGGGTGTATCGACGTTTTCCATCTCCTCCCACAATTTCATCTACATAGCCTTTACTCAAAATCTTCACCTCCTAGAGTAAAACTCAATACTTTCAAGTGCTCCCACTGATCTTGCATAGCATTATAAAGTAGTAGAAGGTTACGTTCAATATTGTTTAGTTGCTCTGCGTTCCAAGCTGGTTGATTTTCAGTGTAGTTTTTAAGCGGCTCTATACCAGGCGGAACAAAGAGATAATTTTCCAACGCCCTAACATTTTCAACAATATTGTTAAAAAAATCAGCAAAGGGAATGTCTTCTATTGTGAAATCCTTCATCTGTTGGAGAGAAAATGATTCATATAGCCTTTTAGCATATTCCTGAGCAAAAAGGATATTTCCACGAATTCTCTCATAATCTGGTGTGAGATTAAAAAATTCTCCATCTACCCAATCTGTTTTAGGAGTTATCCATTGATTCATATTACTACCACCTCCATTGAACCAGAAAGCGACCCATTAAAGGAAATTGTATTATTCTGAACTCGCACTGGAAATAATGGTTTAAACTCACTTTCAGCATACACAATGTCATAAGGATCAATTTCTGGGTTCCCACGGTACTCGATTTTTAATTTGTTCCGTTTGTTATAATAATCGGCAATCCAATCCGCTTCGGCTGCCGCATTTGTGATATCAGTAATTAGGGGGTTTTGTACTGCTGGTTGGGAAATTCCTTTGACATTGAATTTTTTGCTAACGCCAATTTGACTTGTAAGAACTCGATTCCCTTTTAATGCTAACTCCACGTCTCCTTCCCCTACCAAGGTGATAACCGAATACCGTGAGTAGTGTTCTTCATTTTGAATAGTTCCACCAGTAATTTCAGATACAATATTATAGGCTGCATCATGTTGAATTTTTAAAGTAATACTTCCATTTACGGTTAGCTTTTGTCGATCTATCTCATTTACCTCTGCTTCTGGGGTATAGTTATAACTATAAACTTCTACAGATTTAGTGAGAGCTTGCTTAGTAATAGAAGGACGTTCTAGTGCAGAATTAAAATCAATCCGCATGTTATTAACTCGGCCATGTCCAACTTGGTTGATTACAGCCCTATGGTAAGGAATAGACCAAGTAAGAATTTCAATATCCACTTGATCAATTTTACCTGCATCATGCTTTATTGAATAGTTCACAAGAGAATTATCGCGTATTTGTTTTTGCGAAACCATATTGCCATTCAAAAAGTAATTTACATTAAAATTCACGGCAAACTCATTATCCACATTGTCAAACACTATTGGTATTTCATAAACGGTATACGGAAAAGAGTAAGTCATTGTATATGTTGGATGTTTTTTCAAAAAAATTCCGTTTTCATCACTATATACATCAGATATGAATCCACGGCGTATATAAGCTGTATTGCTTTCTGGTAATATAATTTCTTTTTCATGTCCTAATTTAAGAGAATTTGGCAAAAGCTCAATATATTTTTGATCTGGCAAGTGCATATCATTAAAAGCACTTTCCGTATCACTGTAAAAAAGGTGTCCATTATCTGATACACGAATTATTGGATCAAGGGCTGTTTCAATCTCAATTGCTCCATCCCTATTGGTATACAGCGTACATTGCGCTGCATTAGCGATGATCTGTAAGCATTCACGATGGGATGCGATTGGAAGTGCTCCCGTCGTTTTGATGGATCGAAGCCTTTCGTCCAAAACATAGTCTTCTACCTCTGCATCTATCAACACCTCTTCGGCTAGCGTATAGAGGTCTATTCCTTCTTGTCTGAATTTTCCCTTGTAAAAAGTGTCTTCCATATTGGAAAGATTGTCAATTGCTGAAAATGTTGCCTCGTTTTTATTAGTTTTAGGAGTTCCATCTAAAACTAAATTGTCTCCTACAATCCATTCAACAATACCATTATCTAATTCATATCCATACTCTATCTTTATTGGCTGGCGTTCATCAATAAATTCTGTAACCCCTTTAGGGTTCAATGGATTATATAGCTGATTGCTATTATCAATAGTGAAAGTTAATGTTTTTTTAGAGAGCGATCCACTTACAAAATCAATACTGCTAGTGTGCTTTACTGATATCAATTCTTTATTGGTAAACTGTACAGTCTGTCCAAAAAGAATTTGGTCTAATCTTGCTCTCCAAAATGGCTTATAGGATTGTATAAATTTAATTTCTAAAGCCTCTACCCCAAATAACCGATCAAATATAACAAATTGAGAATTATCCGGATAATAGGAAGTTCCATTTATAGAGATTTCTAGTGGATAGGTACCTTCCACGGTATCAAACTGTAAAGTAAGGCCATAAATATCTTGGGGTTCCAAAAAGGTAACTCTAATAATGGGTTGCTCTGCAAATTTGCCATCCGCTCCACTCACTGATGTAGAAACAAATCCCTGTTCTACATAATCATTCTCTTTAGGCAAAATGATCTGTGTGGGGCTTCCTACCTTCATCCTGTCTTTCTCAAAGGTAATATAACTATTATCTGGGAGAATATCGTCTTTAAGGGATAAACCGCTGAAGGGCTCATGACCATTGTCTAATAGTTCTGCCTGTTCCCCAGCTGGTAAATTATAAATTCCATAACGAATGCGTACAAAAGAGTGGTTTCGGATTTGCTTCTCAATCTGCTCTTTGTAAGCAGCTGATACCGGATACACTATTCATCCTCCAAAATTCCCATATCAATCACATTACATTGGCATTCGCGATACATGGTTGGCAACCCATCATCAGCAAATCTAAAAGGAATCGCACTTCGGTTGCCAGGATACATTTTTCGAGTAGTCCAGCGGTTGTGAACCATATCAGGATAGCGAACTTTAAGCTCAAACTTTTCAAATTCCTGTAGCATCTCGGCCCAAGTTTCAGCATCAAGAACATTCCATTTCAAATTATTGATTTTTTGACTATCTCGCCCTACTCGCTGTGCAATTACTTCTGCATTGGCATTACGCGCGCTATCCACGGTAGTAGCTACTTCAAAATTTAATCCATGCGCCGGAGAAGGGAATTTCTTTCCATTGATGGTAATAAAATTGAAACCCTTTCGATTTCCCGTTTTGATTGCCATAGAGAACACCCCTTTCTTACCGATAAACCACCAGCGCCCCGCCTCGCTGATCGTGTGGTTTTACTCCCGCCCACAAAATGCAATAAGGGCCGACAACCTAGAATTATAGGTCATCGGCCCCTTAGCCTTTAGTGCATTCCATGCTCTGCACCAATATTATAGGTTAATTATACCATACAACAACACAAATTACAATATATTTCTTTAATTCTCATTTTTCCAATTATATCTCCACAACAGCTGGATTACCTTTAGCATTGTTCTGAATTGCTTTGCAAATCTTTTGAGTAAATTCTCCATCAAATACAAGATACGCATTTTCTTGATTAGTATTAATATATGATATTATCAAATAATTCTGTGATTTGTAATCCTTTTTTGACTGTGGCCCGCCCATCACAATAGCACCAACTGGGCCTAAAACCATCCCGCCAATAGCAGCTTTCCCCAAGCTTGTTTTAATTTTGTAAGTCTGATCAAGTTTGAATGAAATTTCTGCACCGCAAATTCTTTCCATAGGAATTGAAAATGTTTGCTTCCCAGCTATAATTTCTATACGATTTACAAAGACTTGAATTTGACACCTCATATTTTCTGGGATCGGTAATCCAGAAAAATGAAGCTTTTCAACCACCTCTAATGGAATTTCGCTATTTTCTTTTTTATGTACTTCTTCTATATACTTTCTTTCATCCTTTTTGAAAGAAAGTTCAAATCCAAACAAAGAAACAATTGATATCAATAAAAGTGGAATCCCCTCTGGTGGAGCTATAATAGTTGCCGGAATTGAAATCATTAGAAAAAAACCAAAAAAAATTCGGCATACATTTTTCCCAATTCTTGTCGATAATTTCCCTTTTTCTTTCTTTTTTGATTGTTTTTTCAAAATTATCCCCTCCTGTTTTTATATTATCATATTCACAATCAAAAAGGAACCCCTTATTTGATAAGAGGTTCCTTTTAACTTTATAAAATTCCTAGATTATATCCCCTAGAACGATTGTTTTTATTTACAGATTTTGCCAATTCCTCCCCATCAAGCTCAATGGTTGTATCTTTTTGAGCAATTTCTTGGGCAGCTGCGAGTATTTGATAAAGCACATCAATAACGTCTGCATTTGCCTCTTCCATCGTGTCACGAATAATACTCTGGGGGGCAACAATTTCCGGATTAGTTCTTGCTCCTGCATATTCCCCGATTAGGCCAACTGTCGGAGATTTTACAACGCCACCACCAGCAAATTCACGGATAGATTTTGTAGTGTAAAAATCAGAATCATCTAACGAATAACCTGACAATTCCCGACCAACGGTTTTTACTTCTATAATGATGGGATGACGATCTGCATATTCTTGCATATCATTTATGACGGATTTCAAATATCCAAGCAATTCATCCGAAGTTTTTCTAAAATCCGAAAGAATTTCCTGATTGATTTCCTTGAAAGCTTCTGTTACCCCGCCCAATACTCCAATCCATTTGGATTTCTGGAACATTGGAATAACATATCCCTCCCACCATTTATTTATTTCAAGTTTCCACCAATTTAAAGCTTCATTTGTTTTTTCTTTCGCAGCAGCATTAATGTTTTGGAATGTGTTTAGCCAAACGACTTTAGAAAAATAAGTTTCATTTATACTATAAATCCAGTTTTGAATTGATATATTGAACCAAGAAGTTAATGTTGAAAATGCAACTTGAATTCCTTCTAACATACCCAAAACCACATTTACGCCTACTTCATCTCTCATTACTTTTGATGGACTATTTATGTCAAGAGAATCTTGAATACCCCTTAAAAATTCGCCTCCTAGTTCCTTAGCTCCATCCCAAATTCCTGAAACTCCTTCCATAAGACCGTCAATAGCACTTTTTCCTAGTTCTTTCCATTTTTCTAAAGTAAACCAAGGTTTAACTTCATTTTCCCACCATCTGGAAATTCCGTCTTTCCAATTGATTACTAAATTTGAAATAGCGGATACAATCCCTGAGCTAATTGTAGAAAAAAGATCAATCCATTTTTGAAGGGTAAACCAAGGCTTTACAGATGTTTCCCACCAATTTGGTATTGTTGTTGTCCAAGTTTGAACTACCCATTTTAATGAATCGCCAAAGGCATGGCCAATATTATAAAAAAGTTCTTTCCACCTTTCAAAGGTGAACCAGGGCATAATATCATTTGTCCACCAATTAGGTATTTGCTCAGTGAAGAATGAAGTTACACCATTCCACCAATCAATGGCTCCCTGTTTAATACCTTCCCATGTTTCATCTGATATTGCTCCTAGTCCTCTTAAAGCAAGAGTAATTCCCTCAAATGCCAGAAGAAATTTTCCGCCTGGCAAAAAGAAAGAAGCTACAGCTACAATAGCATCTGTAATTTTTATATCAAATAAGCCTAAGAACTCTGATACAAAATTAGAAACAGATGAAAAAGCATCTTTTACAGATTGTGGAATAAGTGAAGAAAATCCAGAAACTAATAATCCTATAGTGTCTGCAATCGCTTTCCCCCATCCTTTTGCTATTTCCCATAATCTTGATAATCCTACTCTAAAATTTTCACTAGTAGCATAAAGTGTAACAAAGTGGGTCACCCCAAGGGCTATCGTACCAATCCATCCTAGCGTATCTGGCCCTAATTTTTGAAAAGATTCAGCTAATTTTTCGGAAACAGCCTGAATTTGAAGCAATCCTCCTGTTTTTCCAGTGATAAATCTAAATGTACCCATTACCAAATTTAAACCATCTATAAATCCATTTGCCAATTTCCAACCCAAAATAGCAGTTCCAATTGCTGTAGCTACTGCGAGAATACCAATCAACAATGGTCTAATTTTTTGTACCCACTCATCAACTTTATTCAATGCAAGCCCTTCAAACATATCATATTCGGGCAATTTGATTTGGTCGAGAATATTACTATTTCCAACTCCTCCCCCAGGTACGTTTCCTGATACTTCATTCTGCTTATTAAGTACATTAAGCTCATCAAATCCGCCAATCAGATAATTTATCTCTTTCTTGGCATCTTTTGCTGCTCCTGCAACATCTTCTAAGCCACCAGAAATTCCACCAAGATCAGAACCGGGTTGCGGAAACTCAATCGTAGGCATTTCAAATCCCACTAAGCTTGCCAATGTAGAAATTAGTTCCCGGAAAATTTTTACAACAGCGATTACAGGCGGAAGAATTGCATTCAGTGCTGGAATAAAGACAGAGCCAATCGCCCTCGCTGCCAGGGAAAGCTGTGCCTGTAAAATTCGCAATTGGTTAGCTGGTGTATTCAATGTCCGCGCGAAGTCCGTTTGTGCATCACCGGTTTGTTTAATGATAGCTATGTAGCGGAGAAGAGACTTATCCGCCTGAGTAAGATTATTGACGCTTTGATTAATTCCTAGATTGAACAGCTCTTGTTGTAGCCTTGCTTGGGAAAGATCAACACCTAAACGGCGCAAAGGTTCTATTTCTCCGGCTATTCCAGATTGTAGCTTTTGAAAAGCATCTTCTGAACTAATATTATAGAAAGAACTAATATCATATCCAAGCTGTGTCAAATTTTTTGAGAGAATATAGGCTTGATCTCTTGCAACACCAAAGGATGTAACAAGATTTTGAAACAATCCCATATTTCGTCTAGCTTCCCCTGCATCAATACCTAATAAATCTTCCATCCTTTGGGTAAATATTTCTGCCTCTTTTGATGCGTCTTTTAATGCTACTGAAAACAAGTTCATGTCTTCGATGTAGGAATTTGTATTTTTAATGAAGCTGGCTATAATAGCCGTGCCTTGTTTAAGGAGCCTTAACCATACGGCAAAACCAGCAAATTTGAATCCTTTCCCAAAAGAGCTATTTAACCGTTCTGTGCTATCACTCAATTTTTGGGTTAACACACCTGCATTATTAGCAGTTCGCAATGCTTGGCTTAAATCTCTAATAGCTGATCCATAGCTTACCGCCGCAGGGCCAGCCCTAAGCATTTCATCTGTAAGCGGTTTTAATGCTTCGGCCATCCTCTTGATTTTTTCCGTATTTCCCTCTAAAGAAATTTTGTCAAGCTTATTGAAAGAATTTACTAGTTTACTCATTCCTTTATTCAGCATTGACATTGATTCAGGTATTTCAGAAGTAATACTCAAATTTCCTAGTTCTTTAGAAATTGTCCCCAACTTTCCGTTGATTCCGTCTAGATTAACCTTATTTAACCTCATCATGCTGTTGGCAAGGCGAGAAATGCCCTCAGCATCCTGGCCCATACCAGATATTGTATTTTTTAAATTTTGAAGGCTTTTCTGAATACCAGTAAGTTGACCCGTGCTTGAAGAAGTGATATCTTTAAGTTTTTGGAGGCTAGCGGCCAATTTGTCAATCCCCGAACCCGCAGATTGTGCATTCGCTTCAATCTCAATTTGGAGACGATCTATTGTGGTATCTGCCATATCTTGCTCCTTTCCAAAAGAGCCGTCGCAACTATTGCGACGGCCCGTTTTTGTTTTTTTGAAATCCTGCTGACCAGCTTTTCAGTTTTTTGTACAGCAGAATATTTTTGTCTTCTTCGGTCTTTTTCCTATCTTCTTCTGCTTTCACTAAATATGGTTTTTCAGGATAAGAATTCCCTTTCTGATTTTTACGAAAGTTTAAAACCGAAGCAATAGCATTTTGAACATACAGTCCATAGAGCCATGCCTTGCGATCATCATTCAGCATATCAAGACGCGCTTTTTCCATATAATGATCAAAAGCGTTTAAATTCCCTTTCCAAAACAGGTCGTAGGGCATTCCTACACTCAGAGCAAATGCACATTGGTTATTTAGGCAATCCGAAAAACTTATTTCTTCTTTTCTACTCCCCTTTTCTTGACTAGCGTCAGATTGTCCGTCGATGGAGTAAAAACCGCCTTATAACACCGTGTAAAATCATCGACAATGTCCGAAAAGCCATCCAGTCCATAACCTTCATCAATAGCAGCATCGACAATCTTTGTAACACGATTGTAAGTAATGTTAGGATGGTGTTTTTTTAAACCTGCATACAAAATTACACATGTCCGTTTAAAAGCCCCCATACCTTCATCTGTAATAGCTCCCATGCTGTCTGCTTCCTTCAATGCTTCCCGATTAAACTCGACAACGTAATCATATCCTGCAATGGAAAACTCATAAATTTCAGGTGTAAAACTCATATTTAATCCTCCTTTTATTCAACAGTAACCCACTCGGGTTCACTAATAGGTGTTACATAAGCGGTTGTTGTTAGGATTCCATTGATACTTGCCCCACCAAATCCAAGAGGTGTTGCTTCCGCTTTGAATACCATTCTCTCATTAATTGGAGCAGGAATAGTGATAGCTGCCCATGCTCCATTTTCTCCTTTAGAGGCTGTAACAAAAGCTTTCCAAGCTGTTCGGAATTCTGGCGTGTCATTTGCAGTCAATCCAAGTGATCCTCCAAGATCTTTAAGCCCGGATATATAAGTCTTATATTCTTTGTTATCCAAAGAAGTAGATTCGTAGGTCTCTGCTTCTCCTCCTACCTCTGGAATCTCTGTGATATCAGGAATATGTGTCCAAGAATTAGGCTTGGTATCAGAAGAGGTACCGGTTCCCCAGGAAAAATCTACTCCGGCAGTAATTTGGGCCATATTTTTTCTTCCTTTCTTAAAATGAAAAAGGGGCTAGACCACTAAAATGTGGTCTAGCCCCTTTTGGCTCTTTTTGCTACCCGACTGTAGCAAAGCTTATCTATAAATGATCTCTGTTTTTTTGTCGATTCTTCCACGGAATCGAACAATACCTCGTAAAATGCTGTCATCTTGTATATATGGTTGGAATAATGCATCTCCTACTTGGGTTAATCCGAAATAATCTTCTAATAATTGGCAGGATTCTTCCATAAGCATTTTGCAAGCTGTAATGGCTGGTACTGCTTGACCACCTAGGATCATAGATTTACAATACACTTCCATTTGATAGGTATTAGTGACAATTTTAGGCTTTCCATCAGGAAATAGGTACCCTTCCCCCGGCATCTCATTAAGGGTAACCAACGGTGGTGATACCTTGGAAATTGAATAAAAATCCCGTACATCCGCCACTGGAAAAGTTAGGTTCTCTTTCAAATAGGAGATGATTTGATCCCCGATAAGAATCATTTCATCAACTCCTTTGCTGTTTTAACTGTTTCACGGCGCACTTGTTGGGCGGCCCTATAAACTGTCATTTGAGCGGCAATACCTTCACTAAATCGAAACTGTCTAGTTGAACGATCAAAGTATACCCATCCAATCCTACCATCCTCAGCTTGATAGATTTTAGAACCTTCCCTGTCTTGATTATTATATTGCCACCCCACATCTATAGCTAAAGGATGTGAAGAAGCTCCTCCGGCTATACCAGTTCCAAATTCTAGAAATCTTGCCTGAGGGCCACCTAGAAATGCCCTGCCTACCTTACCCAAATTTTCTTTTCCCGTATAAACATCAATATTACCGTCTGTATCGGTGATGGAAGCAAGATTTTGTTCAATATATTTTTTTGCCTTTCCAGTCAAAGATTGAACCAGTTTTTGGGGAAGCAAATCTACTTTTTCTTTATATTGTTCTATCTGCTGGATCAATTGTTCTAAACTGCTTTCTGATAGTTGGGCTTTCATTTTCATTATTCACACCAGCTTCCGAGCCAAGATTTCGGTAAATGTGTGCATGGGAAGAACAGATAGGATTTTGTAATCACAGCCCGGTTCTATCGGGTTAAATTGCCCTTCCGGCTTTCGATATACAAACATTCTATCTCCTTCAAAATATTTGTCTGGGTGGCCTTTTGGTAGGCGTATCGTGATGGTCTGAACATTTAGTTCTCCCCCACTCATAAGCATCAATTCGCCGCTGATGGGATTCAGATTTAAGTACCGCTGTATCGGTTCGCGAAATCGCTCTATGTCTTTAACATATCCCTCATCAGTTGGTTGTAGGCGACGACAATACCAGATAGGCAATTTGTAACGATTTAGCATAAGCTCCTCCCTATAGGAAGTAAGCAGGAGGGATTACACTGGCAAGCCAGCTGGGGATTTCATTATAAGTTGCACTTACTCCATTTTCAGAAAAGCTTGTGTATTCATTCCCTCCTAGCCTCCCCAACCAATCTACAGCGCCTTGTAGAGCATTCATATGATATTTTGCTTCGTATCCTTCCCCTGTGTATCCACGCCGTTTGTTGATTTCTGAAATAGCATAGCAAAGGGCTAGGTTTAAAATATCGTCATCTTCTTCATACCTTTTAAGGTCGTCGATTCTAGATACCAATACCTTTAGTTCACGAAGCTCTTCCATTATGCCACCTACAATCCCTTCTGTTCTTTCCCTTTAGGTTTTCCGCTCCTGCCATCCACTTCTATTGCTCCCATGTTTCGAAACAATTCCATATCTTTGGGTTCTACTTTGATTTTCTGTCCTGCTGTGTAAACTTCACCTTCAAAAATTGTAGCAATTGGTAATGTTATGAATGGCATGATTACACCACCTTCAAAACCATAACCTCATCCATGCGTTCAAAGGAAGGTAAAACAATTTCAGAGGCATAAATTTCCGCATTTACTGGGTGCGGTGTAATAATTCGAGCAATTGCAATACCATCGTTTACAATTGCCACATCTGCTGTATTACTATTAAGCAAATCTGCTTCTTCGGGAGTTGTTCCGCGCCAAGTGCTTCCCAAGGGCCCTCTAGGGATCAATACCACAGTATCATCCGGCATAAATTTTTTGGCAGTTCCACTTTCATCTTTATACTGCTTATCATAAACTACAATATTGATACCAAGAAGGGAGCTAACTACATTTTTCAATACGGAATCTGTCATGATGATATTGGCAGTCTGATTTTGGGCAAGGATTGCACTTTTTACACTATCTGCTTTCATCATGTAGTTAAAAGTTTTGCGGCTCATAACAGCATAAGCTAGTTCGGTTCCTCTAGCTTCTTGGGCCGCAGAAATAGCTGCTTGCAAATCTCCCAGAGGATCAGCACTTGCCGCAACATTCCACTTGTTTGTTACTGTAATATAGTTATTGCTTTTCCATTCGCCGTTAGGGTCGTAATTATAGGTGTAATCGACACCGTTAGCTACAATAGAAATTCCAGGGGTACCATTGGTGGGGGCAAGCAATTGCCAAATCATACGTTCTGGCACAACCAGAGCACCATCTAAAAGGTCTCTTGCCCTATCAAAGATTTGGTCAACCACAGTAATAGCGTAAGGGTCATTAGAATCTTGCACTCTTAAGATTTCCTGCCGATCCTTCTCCTTAATCAAATAACCTTCTCGGAAAAAAGGCATTTCTGTTTCTGTCTTTTCAGCTTTGATAGGATCACGAAAACGAGCTTTAGCGTCAAAGGTGCTAGGAGCCAATGAGATAGGCAGTCCTCTATGCCCTTTAATCCAAGACAAATCTAGCCCCGCCTTTTTACGGTTGGGGAACAGTCCACTCCCAAGATAAGGAATTCGGTTAGAATTTACTTCTGTCCAATTTGCAGCAATTGCCTTTGGTGTAAAGATTTCTCTTAAATCCATTTTAATACCTCCTATTTCCCAGCATCAAATGTTCCATCATCTTTTAGCCATTTAATCTGTGGGAAAGCTGTTACCTGTGCTGTAGTTGGTTTCTGATCTTCTGTCAGCTTTTTTTCATCAATGACACCACGATAAATCACAGTACCATTTGGATTTTCATTTACAATAACATCATAGAGGCATACTCCTTTTCCCTCTACAATATCACCTGCTTTTGCATTAGATTCAAATTTATGGGGCACACCTGCCCAATCGTCATTCGCAAGAATGGTAGGGCCTCCCCCAAATGCGGCTGTTGAAAATTTCATGTACTGTTTCCTCCTTGATCATTTTAAATAAGATTGCATTGTCTTTTCTGACTGACTGATTTGTTCTGCATTTTTTTTTGCTAAATTTGTTGCATAGATGACGCTTTGATCCTCTGAGGATTGCGATCCCTCTATACCGGTATTTATTTTGGGAACTTTTCCCATCATGTCTTTCTTGATTTCGCTTCGAATATTTTCCTGAGCTTTCTTTAGCCAAGATGTCTGAATTTTGATGAACTCATCCATATTGCCCTGAGATAACTGGTTAACCATAGCGGCTGCCGTTTCCTGATCATAGCCACCTGCAATAAATTTGAGACGGTGATTTTCCATCTGCAAAGATTTCATCTGTTCCATCTGCTCTTGAATTTTTGCAGATGCCTTTTGTTCTTCTGTCATACTCTCTTTTTGTTTACGCTTATATTCCGCCAGCTCTGACGCTGTACGATCAAAAAGAGATTTTTCTACGGATAGCGGCAATTTAGTAGGGTCTACTAAATTCAATCCTTCCAATGCGCTTTCGATTTCCTCTAGCGTCATTCCTTCCTTGTAGTTTTCTCCAAGCATTTCTTTCAGGTTCATAAAAATTCTCCTTTGCGTTTACGGTTCTCTCCGATTTTTGCGTTTTACGGCTTCTCTGCCTTTGCGCTTGTTAAGGCGCATCTCCGCGCCATTATAAGCCTCACAGCTAATAATCAAAAAGGGGCCGACAACCTGCTTTTAAACAGATCATCGGCCCCATTAAGCCTTTAGCACAGCCCGCTTGCTGTGCTGCTATTTAGTTTTAGGGATTTTGTACAAATTCTTTTGTACAAATCTCTTTTAAAATCACAAGACCTTGTTTCGAATATCGAAGGCGGACATCATCACCACGTTCTAAAATCCTTTCTGCAATTTTGATAGCCTCTTTGGGTATTTTCACATTAGGATTTTTAATCTGAGACACGCTGCCCCTCCTCCACAACAATTTCTTCGGTAGATACTTTGTCTCTTAGCTCATTTTGCTGACTTTCAAGCTGACCTTTCTCTGCCGCAGTGACCTTTTCTTGATTTTCTTTCCAACGGTTAGCAACACCTACAACATCGTTTGTAATATTAGCAAATGAAACGATATCTTCTTCTGGGAATTTCATGTTATACATATTATTCATTGCTTGGGTTTTGGTTAAGATATCCGCACGATTTATGCGGCTAATTTCAATATTAATGTCACTAGATTTTATATTTTGCGGAATATATTCGGGAGCTAGGATACTGATCGCAATGTCCAAAAGCCTCCTTTCTGCCATAATAGAGTAAAGCGCCTTGGTCTTGGCAACGGTCTCTTGATCTCCTTGCCCAGTTCGTAACTCTGCTGCAATACCCGTATCTGAACCGGTTTGACCAGCATCCCGGTCTGGCATTCCCACAACCAATTTAAGAGCGCTTTCTAAATAGTTTCGCAAAAATTGTGTAGAAGTTCCATCTAACTGGGTATAAATGAATTTTGCATCCTGATTTATACCACGAGGATTGGGAAGAACCATTATTCTGCTTTTACTAGCATCTTCTGAATTTATATCATCTTTATCCACGCCCAAAAGTACCAAATATGAGGTAACTACAGAATTGATGTTATATAAGCAATCACTAGATAACGCGTTAATACTATCAAGCAACGAAAGAGCGACTTCAAAATCTCCAAGTCGAAATGCATTGTTAGGATATTCAATAATCGGTACATATCCCATTGGATTTTTAACTACATCTCTTACTCGCTGCAATTTTCGGATTGAAAATCCATTTCCCTCAAATACAAAAATTTCGTTTGCAGTTTCTACCTGAAAAACATATTTTGTTTTTCCATCTCTGCATGTTTTATAATGAGTGCATCCATAAACAGGAACATTTGTGTTAAAAGAAGAATATACTACAAATGTATTTTCAGGGGAAAGAAAACGAAGTTCAAAAGGTACATCATTCTTTTCTGTACTATCTGGAATAATTGCCAAAAAAGCTGTTCCACAAATAGACTGATAATCTTGAACTTCTTTTGATATCGTTTCTTTATTCTCTCTCCTCATAAAATCGTTTATTGTTTTTACCGCCTCAAAATATTGAGGATTAGAGGCTACATATTGAATTCCACCTGAATAAGTAAAAGACGACATATTCCGTGAGATAGCATGTGCAAAATTGACTACGGTATGTACATCATTAGTTCGATTTGGGTCTTGCCTATAAAGAATAGGTTGATCTCCTCTATAATAATCTAAAAGATATCTGCATTCTTGGCTATTGCGCTCATGATATGGCAGAATTCTTAGTAAATCTTTTATGAGGTTTTCTTCCGTAAGCGGCACTGACCCATAATTTTTTTCTGTTTCCGCTTCCGGTAAAAGGTCGGTAACAAGCTTTGTTCGGCCCGTAAACACTTTATTTTTCAAACCATTCATTATAAGATACTCCATTCGTTCCCCCTAAAGTCCAAAATCTCGGCGGTTGAAAAAAGCTACTTTCCCACTATTATTCGTTCTTATCATAGAAGCCGCCATTGCGAGACTGTCCGGCGCATCATCATGTTTATTTTTTCCATTCATATTGTAAGTACAAAGCTCTTTTATAAACAATCCATATGGACTATCAAATTTATAAAGTTTTTTATCCAAGAATTTAAATTTTTTTATGATAGGTTCAAATTGTTCTATTCTTGCTCCCTTTCCAATACTTGAAGGAGTTCTTTTTGTATCAATTCTACAAACACTTTTTCCTTTAATCATATTCTTTATGTCATTTGCATAAAACTCTCCGCCATTATTTGCTTCAAACTGAATTCTATTGGGATGATGTTGAATGATAAAGTTGGCCACAACAGGTTCAGTCTGTGTATAACCTCTACTGTCGAACACTACATCTGCAATATAGAATTCATCTCCATATCGGTACACTATCGGTAAAGACAAGTGATCTGCACCAGAAAAAGCTACATCACAGGCACCAAATATTTCATCCGGAGGCTGATTTGGTAATTCTTTAAAAGTTTGAAGTTCATTTTCTGGGAACAAAAGCCCTTGTTTGTCCATTGGATTCTGTTGGTAGATGCATTCATAGTCAATATTATTCATATATTGACGAATTTCTTCAAAATGTTCTTTTGTTAATGGATTTTTTCGGAACAAAAAATTACTTTCTCGTGTTATAGGGTCTTGTGCTGGCCTCTTTACAAACTTCCATGTTGGATCATTTTGCTTTTTGTTTTCTAGAGTGGTAACAACATCTTTTGTTGACCATCTTGTAGCAATATTTAGCTCCCTATAATTTCGGCTGCTCACTCGTTGGAGAATACCGGTAGCATATTTATCCCACGATGCTTCCACTAAATCAGGGTTCCGTGCGTCTTGCTCAGTCAATAGGTCATCACAATAAAGAAGCCAGGAGCAGTTAATTACACCTGCCATATTACTATCAATACCTGCAAAATAAATAGAATGATAGCCATTTTCAGATGATTTGGGGTAAATATCAATCCATAAATCTTCGGCAGATTGATTTATAGTCATCCCAGGGAAAATCCTCTGTACTTCTGCGGAATTCAGCATATCAAGAACTTTTCGAAAAACGTCCCTGCACATTTTATTGGTGTGACTTACAAACATACAGCTTTCTTCGGGATGTCGAAGGGCACACCAGGTAAGAAATCGAATTCCAAGTGCAGTTTTGTAGGTTCTAGGAGGAGCACTGATCGAAAGCCCCTTTAGCTTTCCTTCTTCCAAGTCCTGTAATAGAAGAACATCCTTTCGGATAATATTGCTGCGCGAGGCATAGAATTTTCCGTCTTCTGGTACTGCTACCTCCAAACATTTGAGGAACATCTCAAATTCATACGGAGCTAAGAGAAAATGAGCATTTTGATAATGCTGAATGGTAATGCGCTGCTCTTTTTCGTCCACCATCTCACGCAAATTTTGGCTTTTTTTTTGTACCATGTCGATTATTTGATGGGCACACCATTTTACATTTTCAATATCACCAAGAGTACGGTAGCTCTCCGCTAATGCATCAAAATATATACTAGCTTTATATAGCCCATAGGGTTTTCTCTTTATTCCAGTATAGTCTAGACGAAGAATTTCACGGTATTTTTCAACGTTTTTCCTTGCGGCTTCTTCTCGATAACGCTTCATTTCAGCTTCTTCGCAAGGTTGTGATCTTCTTCTAGCCATAAGCCACCCTTCCTATATTGCATCTACTTTCCTAAAAGCCTGTGTTAATTTAGGAAATTGTATTGCAATCCAGTCAACAAGTGTTTCATCCATTCCCCATTCACTATTTTCTGCTAATCCACTTTCATAAAGAAATGCGTGAATAATTTCATGCCTTAAAGTTTTTTTGTAATATTCGTCATAAAGCGATTCAATTTCTTCCTGTTCCTTTTTGAATTGCTTTTTAATATAAATTCGCTTTGAAAATCTTTCACATAGCCCATCTGCTATTTCAAAGCTTGGCATTTGAGGGGTAAGTTCAGAAATTTCATAAGCAGTGCCCAATATTTCCACTCTATTTAGCATGTATTATTCTCCTTTTTGGAGCGAAAAACGAGAATCGAACTCGCACTATCAGCTTGGAAGGCTGAGGTTCTACCATTAAACTATTTTCGCATATCCCGTCTTTCTCCCTTTCGGGAACGGCTGCGGGTCCGTTTTTAGGAGGTGACTTACAAAGCCATTTTCCGGTTTCCCGATAATCGGTTGGATTTCCGGTTTCCGTATGAAGAGAAAGGAGAGGGGATTATGCGGAATCACTAAATATTGTATATTAAAATGTAATTCCACAATATATAGTATAACACTGTTAAATATAATAGTCAATATTTTCCTTTTTATTTCTATAAAAAAGGCTGGGTTTCCCCAGCCAATGATCTATATTTCATAACCAAAAATTTTTGCAATTTCAATTATTAGTTTTTCTGCATCCTTCACTTGGAATGCACCAATCCATGTTTCACTTCCTTCCTGGCTTTCACAACATGAATCTAAAATTTCTAAAACTTCCTCTACCTTTTTACTATAAGCTTCATAATTAGCTAGTGCTTCAATTGCTGGGCCTGTATACACTATACGACCTTCAATTTCTTTTGCTATAACATTTTCCGATTCAGTAAAAAACCCTCCGTCTTTTTCTTCCCAGGTCAATTCTGTAAAGCTTTTCACTGTTCTACTCCTTATTGGCTCCATTTAGTAGCAAAATAATCTCTTCTGGCTTTTTCCCGGATGCTTTAATTGCTTTGATAAGTTCTTTATAGGTGTCTTTGTCCTTGGGCTTCAAAATATCTTCTTTCTGCTTTTTCAATTTTGTAATGCATTTTGTGTGGTAGGCAATTTTTTCATCAATTGCTGCGGCCCGCTCCTCTTTAGTTCTTGTTGTGCGTGGTTTTCTTCCTTCCATCTCTTCCTACTCCTTTTTTTAAATTTGCTTTTTTATTTTTTTGGTTCCGTGAGGGGTTGACCTACACCCTCGGGGGGCGATTTTGTATAGTGGGGCCGGGTGCCCTCAATCAAGCGCGAGACAATGCAGAGAGTACCTCTAATCCCGCCATATTATGATTTGGCTTTTATTGCGCTCTTCCCCTGATCAGCTGCAATTCAAATGTATTCCGGGCCGTTACTGTCTCCACATCCTTGACAGTGCTTTCCAAACGTTCCACTTTCTGCCCCACTGCCTCTATAGCGTCCACCAATTCCGATCTGGTATTCCTGAACCCTTCCTCTAACTTGTGATCTAAGGCTTTAATGTCCTGTTTAATGGTTGTAATGTCAGCCTGCATGGTTGAGATATTAGCTTGCATGGTTGTAATACTGGATTGCATAGCCGACAGCATTTCTAAAATCTTTTCTTCATTGTTCATATTTCCATCCCCTTTCAATTCCTACCCATATTATACCCGCTATTGGTCATTGGTGCAAGGGTTTCTCGCTTCTCGTTCCATCCTTTCCGCTACCGCTTGTAATATGTAAGCCTGTAGACTTTGACCAGCCACAGCAGCAGCAGCCCGGATTTCCGCCCCTTTTTCCTTGCTAGGCCGGATCATAATATTATCTTGTCTTTTATTGTATTCAATATTGGCTCTTTTTCTCGCCTCGCTTATTGGCATTTTGCCCACTCCTTTCATTATCTATACCATACCATAAGTTCATCTACACGTCAACGTGTAAAAAATGCATACATTGTACACGTTAACATTGTGCAGTTTGTCAATAGATATATACACGTTAACGTGTTATAATAAGATTGTAGCAAGGGGGCAGAAAGGAGAAGCCCCGATGAAGCATAAGGATTTTGTGAAGCTGTCCAAAGAACAGCAAGAAATCTACTGGGAACAGGCAAGATCAAAATTCCTGGAAAAATTGCAAAAAGAAACGGCCAAGCGTCCGACCGCTTAACCGTTAAAGCAAGAACCACAAACAACTAGATTTATTAGTCCCCTTGCTACACCATATTTTAGCAGAAATCAAAACGAAATGCAAGTCATATGATAGGCTCCCCAGTTTGTCGATCGATGAATACGATCTTTAGATCAGCGTCAAGGGCATCGGCGACTTTCTCCAACTCAGATACTTTAAATGTGTTTCTCTTATATTTGTTGTTCATGTTCTGCGGCGTTTGGCCGGTGCGGCGGGCTAACTCGGCTTCGCTGATATTCCCACGCTTCACACGGCAGAGGTTTATATACTCTCTAACATCCATTTTATGACCTCCTTTTTCTATATAATACATGATATTTTATATAATGTCAATTTTAAAGTGGAAAAAATATAAACTTATTTATAAAAAAGAGTTGACAATATATAAAAAATAGTGTATAATAAAGACACAAGGTAAGGGAAAACAAAGACACGGAGGACAAGAAAATGACCAACCGACAGAAGAAACTTGGAGTTACTGAGTACGGATATCAGCACGGCTACAAGATGGGCGAATGGATGAGAGACAGTGAGTGCTTCCTGGCAAAGGCGGCCACGATCCGCAAGGGCCAGTACAGAGGCTACGAGATAGTAAAAGCGTGGTTTGCTGAAAGCGATTCCGAGTGGGCGGACATCTTGACAGAGGTCAACTGGAACAAAATTCAAGGGTGGTTCTACGGATTGAGCGTCAATTTCCCGGACAACTTTCATTACACCGGCACACTGGGCCTCGACGTCCTGACTGTAAAATAAATACCCACCTGACGAGAGCCGGGCGGCAAGTGAAAGGAGAATAAAAATGTATAACATAAAATCAGTAACGTTTGTGACAATCGCGGACTTAATGGACGGTTACGCCGGTCTCTACAACAAAGAAAGAAAAAAATACTAGCAGAGTGACGGGGCAACAGCCCCGGTAATGCGGGAAGCCGGTCACAACCCCGGCAGAAGCGGCCCAGCTGGAAGGGCCTAGAGTTTCCCAGCGGCCAACCTTACGGGCCGACACGAAAAGGGGAAGCCCACACGGCAGCACGAAAGGACACAAACACTTTTACATAATTTGGAGGTAATCACTATGATTATTACAGCGTCTGAAATTAAGGTAGGCACCCAGCTGGTAGAGGCCGACGGCTTTTTGTTTGAGGTGGCCGAGATCGTCAAGGAAACTCCTAAAACAATTACAGTCCGGCTATGCTCTGACTATTCGAGCATCAAGGCTCATTGGACGGTAAAGCCGGACGGAGCCCCAGGTGGAGTGCTTAAAACCTTCCGCAAGAGTTCCAAACTTTACGGCATAGCATAAACCAAACAGCCCACCCCGCCGGGCAGGTGGCGGGGAGAAAGGAAGGAAGGGAGAACAACACCATGACCAATTTTAGCTTTGAAGTAAAGAGAGAGCGGGGGAGTGTAACCCAGGGAGAGGCCACTGTCTATTGTAATGGCCTTAGACTTATCACATATGGGGATAGCATTGAATTAAAACCCCAGAATTCATATGGCCCTATTATTGGAGGCTGGGCAAGTAGTAAACCTGACAAAATATTTATTATGGCTGCTATGGAAGACTGTCTAGAAACCATCATAGAGCTGATATAGGAGGCTTTCACCATGACCGAATACCAAAACAAAGTCACCAACCCCGATGCGCCTTGGTCTTTCATGGCCGACACCGAAGAAAATATACTTCACGACCTGGAACAATACACCCTTGATCCCATCTTTGAACTTTACGGGAACTTCATCAACCCCGCCCCAGAATGGCAGTCTGCGGAAGTATCCGAAAAATACGCCGGATGTACAAGCATCTTTGGGAACTTTCTCTCCCACTCCCACGCCTTCCGGCTCGTTACTGATGATCCCGGCCTTATCTCTCATCTTTCCGCTGCCGTGGAGCGAAACAAGGCAACGCCGGAATATCAAGCCGCCCGCCGCGCCTTGGGCCTTGATTGACAACCATTTTCTTGATCCCACGAAAATGATACCCGGACACCTTGGAGCCGCCGTACCGGCACAAAGCGACGGCACCAGCCCACAAACTATACTTGCCGTTCCATCGCTTCATCTATAGCCCGATTGATAAAAGCGTTTAAAGATTCCCCGTGCTCTTTCGCATAGGCCGCAATTTTATCTTTTTTCCCTTTGGGGGTTCTAATTCTTATATCGTCTGTTTTCTCCTTCAAATATTTGAGAGAGGCCGCTTTCTGAGCTTCAGTGTATCGACTTCCCATTTCTTCACCTCCATTGAGCTGGTTATCTATAATGATACCACATTTGCTATATGTACTCTATATACATATCTCCTAATATGTCCGCTATATATTTGGCAAGTTTGACAATTGAATATATGTCCTATATATATTATAATATAGACAGTGATTGAGGGAAAGCGGACGAAGTACCGAAAGGGAACCAAGAACGCTACGTAAGACCGGGACAGGATGCGGAAGTTGCAGCGCAGAGCGCAGACACCGCAAAGCCTCCCGGCCCCAACACAAAATAAAAGCCCCGGCGAACGCTGCAAACGATCCCGCCAGGGCAACCCCAAGTAAAAACAATTATGAAAGAGGGGCTATTTCAGTATAGCACAGCCCCGCTAAAAAAGAAAGAGGGATTTTAAAATGGAGATCACCAACAGCACTTTATGCGTCGTAGACATTAGCCAGCCCAGCATTTATGATTTTATTGAAGAATGGGAAAACCCCCAAGAAAAATTGACTGCTGCTAATCAAAGCCGTGATAAATCCATTAAAACATGGGCCCAGCATATTGCTAACTATCCAGATCGGACGGATTTTGTAGCCTATCTAAAGCAGGAGAAAGAAAGATCCTTTGACGTTATGACCTATGGAGATTTCCTATCCCTAGAAAGGGACAAACTTCTTTCCGGGCCACTGACAGAGATAACAAAGGATCGGTTTCAGGAGATGTTAAACGTTCTCCCCCCTCTTAATTGGGTAACATATGAGGGTGTTGAAATGTTTTGTATGTGCGAAATGTTTACCGGCACTTATACAGATCAATATGCACACGATAAGGCCACAGGGAAATTTTATGTGAAAATGGTAGACGCTTCTGACTGCTCTACATGGATTCATAATATTTTAAGATAGGAGTATAGCCATGAAAAAAAATCTTTTTGCTTTACGCATCAACAGTGATGGTGAATTCGTCAGTACCTATTTAAACAAGGATAAAATTCCTTTTGCTTGTTGGCATGGGGAAACGGTGACCAGCGAGCAATTATCCGACACCCTCCGCGCTGCTGCAAGTTATGTTTCCGATTCCCTTTCTCCCCCTTATTCGTTTTTGGAAAATTTAACCAATAAAAACGCAAATACATTGAGAAAAATTATTGAAAAATACCATATATCAGCAGAAGACGCCCAAACTTTAGCCAGTTATGTGGGTTTACAAATTAGTAAGGAGGTCTTATAATGGATTTTAAAGAGATTGAGAAAACTTTAAAGGAAATCCAAGAGTTAAAACGACTGGAAGAAGAGGCAGCAGAGGCAAGAGCAGAGCTAGAGCACCAAATCAAAGCTTTGATGGATGACCAGCACATCGACACATTATCCGCCGGTGCATTCCGGGCAACCTATAAGCCCATTTTACAATCCCGATTTGATTCAAAAGCGTTTCGGGCCGATCACGCCGACCTTGCCCAACAATATACCAAACAAGCCGAATTTCGGCGCTTCATGATCGCTTAGGGGGGGCATAATATGAAATTTATCCTTTCTATTCTTCTTTTTCCCATCATGGTTTTGGCAGAACTTGTGAAAAAAAAATAATTGCTGGCACGCTCTTTCCTGCTGGCAAATAAAAGCCAGGCTGTAAAATGCTTGGCTTTTATTTTACTCCAACTCCACTATCCTAAAAAATAATTTAAATAAACTATAAAAACTCTTGACTTTATATAAACTCTATGGTATAATAAAGACAAAGAAAAGGGAAACCACAAAGGCTAGAAAGGGAGAAATATATGAAAAAGATCATCAATGGGAAAACCTACAACACCGAAACCGCAAAAAAACTGGCTAACTGGGACAATGAAATCTATGGTAGCTTCGATTCCATCGAAGAAACCTTATACCAAAAAAGAACAGGAGAATTTTTCCTGGCTGGCGAAGGCGGAGCGAGAACCATTTATTCGACCCCCACAGAAAACGGCTCAAAAGGTGGGGCAAGAATTATCCCCCTCACCTATTCCCAAGCAGAAAAATGGGCAAAAGCCAAACTGTCCGCGAATGAATATGAGGGCATCTTCGGAGCGATCGAAGAAGATGAAACCAAGGTAATAACCACAATTTCAATCGCCAAAGAAAAAATGGAAAAAGCAAAACGCGAAGCCGCCGAACAAGAAAAAACTCTATCCAGTTATTTTGAATCTCTCATAGGATAAGCACAGAGCATATTTTTCCAGTAAGTTAATACTCCCCCGGAAATCCTCCGGGGGCTTTCTTTTTCCCTTTCTTCACTTGCGCCTACAACCCGCTACAGCGCGTATATAACTCTCTTTTATTCCCCGTATGACCCTACATATTATAATGACAACACCATTTAAACGCCCTTGTATTGGCTCTGTGTCAATCAATTATAAAGCCCTTGCTGTTATTCTCTCTAGGAAGGCAACTATTGTCCCGCCCTCTCCCTGTGCGCTCAATTCTTTTCCTTTTGCCTGGGCGCTGCTCTGCCGCGATAATTAACCGATATAGCAGGAAAGTCGGTTGCTATTCCTACTTAACAAAGTCGATTTTGTAGTCGATTCTGTTTTTCAAAGTCGAGAGGTTTTTATTTGAAAAGTCGTTTATCATTATTTTATTTGTTGAATTTGCACAATTCGCCTAAATGTTTCCCCGAGTTTTAAAACACATCACTATACAATATATACAAAAAACAAGGCCCTTCGAGCTAAATCGAGGGCCTTTTCTGCTTCAATTCGGACATTCTTATATTCTTTTTAATTCAAAGTCGAACCCTATACCTCTAATTTTTCATGCTTATGCGAATACACAGCAAAATTACCGCTACTACTTCCGCCAAAATTGTGCAAAATACACCAAACCAAAATGGATTTACATACAAATTTACCATATCCTTTTCATTTCTCAGAGCTGTTAACATGTATATAGCGAAATACTTGTGAACAAATAGCCATATATTTTCGAAAAGCCACTTAGTTTTTAGTAATTTCCTTCACGGTATTCTGTCCAAATATCGTCAAAACAAACGGGGATTAAGTCGTGAACCTTGTCTAACAAGATCAACGCAACCTCCCGCATCTGGGGGTGTGCGGCTGGGGAACAACGCAATTTCAAAAAATGCCGCCACTCTCTAATGTTTGCAGTCATGACCACTTCTGTTTTCAGGCTGTTTGGAAGAACAGACCGAGCTTCCTGCGGGGAACATCCACAGTCCAGCAATTCAAAATAAAATCGTTCGGCCATATTACAAGCATCACGCCACATTTCCCATTTATCTGTCCCTACTTCCAGGAACAACGGTTTAATCACCGTGATTTCATTCCCAAACCCACCCTTGCTGTAATTGCAGTAGCGGCTGCTCTCCTGGCAGTAAGAAGCCATCCTATGGCGCACTATTTCATGCGAAACCCCACGATCACAAATGAACTTCACCGTGAAGGAATAGTGTTCTAAAACCGCCTCATGGCCTTTTCTAATGATATTAGCCATAAATTTTCTTGCGCTATCCTCTGTGGTTTTATTCTCCGATTTATAACATACCCGTCCGCATTCCTCTAAACGCTTTAAAACAACTTCCCCGTTAATTGGGGTAATGAGTTCCACATCCGCATTGATAATTTTCATTATTCTTTTTCCTCCGCACGGTCATATGGTACAAACATATCTTCCACCCCGTTTCCCCTATGAACGCATTCGTCACATGGAAATTCATCCCCAAATAAGAAACGATGCTTGCAACCATCACATTTCCGGGCTTGTTTGCTATTGGAATCCTTTTTTTCAATTCTGGCGGGAATATCCTGCATTTCCGGGTGCTTAATCTCCATATACAGGGCAAATAGGCAGTTCCAACAAGCCGCTCTAAGATGGCTTTCATCATCCATTCCCATTGTGTATTTTGCAAGGTGTCGAAAAGCCGAATCAATCAAGCTGTGAATGGGAATACCTTTTTCACAGTTGCGCTCCCCATACTTCAACGCCCCTTCTTCACAGTGTTTGGAAACCTCAATTAAGGCTTCCCAGGGTAACAAATCCATGCGGCCCTTTCCGCTGTGCATATCTCGTACTGCGCCGGTTTCAAATGTTGACCTTTCGCCCGAATCTTTAATCATTGTCTTTTCCTCCCACTGGTGTTATAACCACTTCTGTTCTTGGATGTTCCTTGCAATACAAAACCCGGCTACCGTCCATTGATTGGACTATATTGTAATTATCATCAGCCAATAGTCCAGGTTTTTCTTTACTTCTTCAAGCTTCATGTTTAACCTTCCAAATCCATTTTCGCACCACACTGTCTACAATATCTACTGCTTATTGGGTTGTCAGCACCACAAATCGTACAATCGCCAAACTCGCAATATAACTCATCATACCCAGTACTTACCAACCTCCCATGCCTCACCGGGGCAACGTCGGCGGTTTCAAGATCGTTGATAACATTCTCGGCTTCCAGTTTGAGCATCATGTTTTCGGTAGATATTTGATCTTGAAAATATCCCTTGTATGCCCGGATTGCTTCAATTGCTTCTTCCCGCTCAATGTACTCCTTAGCCATTGTCAGCCTCCCCAAACATTTCTCCGGCTATATCCAACGCTTCCTGGGTCATTTCTTCTTTTTCATCGTCTGTTGGTTCATCATAAAAACGGAAAACCGGAGTTCTTTTTCCACATTTTGGACAAACAGAAATAGATAAGTTATCACCTAAAAAAGTTGTTATTTCACGTGTGTCTACACTTTCAATATATTGGTGATTACATGAAGGGCAAATGAAAAGATCACCATTGTATACTGCTTCTCCATAGCTACAAAAACCATTACCAAGTGTCATACAACCGGTTTGATAACATTTCCCTTCATCATCGTGTGTTGGTCTCCAATATCCACACTCCCAGCAGTAGCACCCACCCGCCGCGTGAACCGGGTCAATGGTCGGGACAGCGGCTATTTCTACCCCAAAAACTTTACACCTGCACCAAGAATCCCCTTCCCATTCACAATTCTTACAATCTCCTTTGCTTGGTTCTTGGCATTTTCTTTTCAATAGCTCATCCGTATCAATCAACCTCATTATTACCAATACCTCCCATCTATAGGTGAAAATCTATGCTGGTCAAGCCAATATGATGGGCACTTCCCCCCAAAAATGGCATAAAGCATCCAATCTTTTTGTCGATCTGCATGGCCACATGATAATCTATTTCCATAGAGGCAAGTAGAACAGTTCTCTGGTATTTTCTTCATTTCATACACTTCTTTCATCTTTACAACCTCAAATTTTTAATTTTCTTGCTCTATAAAAATCATGAAAAAAATTCATAATAGTAGAAAAGCAAGATGTATCTATATTAAAAATATTTCCCATGTTTATATTCTCTAGTTTTGTTATATTCCATTTTTGTTTTCAATACATCCTCAACATCTACTTGCAGAAACCCTAATAAATCACAAATTCTAAGAATGGCATCCACTAATTCCACTGCTATACCTTCCGGCTTTTTACAAACATCGGTGATAGTTAAAGATTCTACAGTTCTATTAGCAATCCTTCCGCTATAATACACAGTCGGTTTTCCTTCTCTTTCCTCTTCTAAAGCTTCTGATAGTTCACTTATAATTAGCGCAATATATGTACCAAATTCATGAGGATTATCCCAAAAACCATGCTCTAAAGCGTTCTGGTGGGCAGTTGTTACCAATTCAGAGATTTTCATCTTCTTCCCCCGTTTCGTCTATTTCTTCAAATTCTGCATCAATTGGGAATCCTCCCGCAAAATCATCTGTGATTGAAATCGGCAGCATTCCGCCTCCTCCAATATTAACATTAAGGGTTTTTTCCAAAGGTTGATCCGTAAATCCCATACGGCTTTTGTCCAAATATATATTCCCACCAGGATTTCCCTCTGTTCCCGCAATCATTTGTGCGGAGAAATCTTCTAACCACAACCTAAATTGTTTCAAAACTGGTGTTCTTTCGTCTCCTACGTTTAAAATGCTATAATAGGTCTCTTTTGAAATTCCCAACCATATACAAACATTTTCTACTGTAGGGTACATTTTTTCATCCAGAATAAAAAGCTGATACTCCATTAAGGCATTCTCTAGTTGCTTCGGATCATCCCACGCTTTAGTACAATATTTCCCTTTCTGCTCGATTGCTTTTTGAGTAAAAATTCGATATTTTTCTGCCGTTATATTAAAACTCTCACTTTTCGCTTTGCTGGATGTCCGTTTTTGATCATATTCTTCTAGTTTCTTTTTTGCTTCCTTAATATCAAATTTTTGTTTTGCCAAAGCTAAATGGCTTCCTTCTTCCTTCTTTTTTCTTCCCAATTCTTTTATCTCTCCATCTCTTTTGATTTTGTAATTGTTAAAATATCTTCCGCCATTCTTTTTCCAATTCCTCGTAAACTCATTAACTTTTCAAAATCCAATTCTTTAATTTCTTCATATTCAAAATACCCATTTCTTCTTAATGCATTTTTCAATCTATCCGGTAATTTTGAATCTTCAATTTTCACTATTTACCCCTCCAAATCCATACGGCACCCACAGTTGGGGCAGTATGGTGACTTCCATTCGCTTGCGTAATCGCATTCAAGGCAGTTGTAGTAGTATTCTTCCCAATACTCCCCTGTGTGAGTGTCGAGCTGGCTTTCTACAGCCTTTTCCCACCTCCCATGCCTCACCAAGGCAACGTCGGCGGCGGGTAAGCTTTCTAATCTGCTCCTGATATAATCACAGGCATCACTCCATCCCTCATGGTAAGCAGAAAAGGTCTCTGGCCTTTTGGGGTCTTTATCATAGGGATGTTCATCCTCCGCATAGTCTGCCATAACCACAGCCGCTTCCCGCTCAATGTACTCCTTAGCCATTGTCGGCCCTCCGTTCTCCATAACTGCAAAACATGTTTGGGTTATTCCATGTGTTGCTGATAGATATACCAAGTTCGCATTTGAGGTGCCCATATCTTTCTTGGGCATAAATACAGTCTTTGCACCTCACCACTTCCACCGCGTCCACGGCGGATTGGAGTTTGAGATATCGTTTTATTGTCTGGCCGACTACGTACCCCATACCATCGCTGTCCATTGCGTCATTGATTTCTTTCAATAACACCTCCCGGCTTATCAGGTCGTTATTCATCGGTTCTTACCTCCCCAAATCACCAACATTGACGGGAACGGGGCCCCTTGTGGCCTCCCGTTTTTATCCAGTACCGGCTTCCCATCTATTTCAAAAACCAGTCTACCACGGATAAACCGGATTTCTGCCTTGCCCTTGATGTACTCGTGGAACCGGGCCGTATCCGTCCGCGCTGGGATCAGCATGACCACAATTGTCCCTGGCTTTTGGGATTCTTCAAAAGCTTTCTTGACCCAGAGATCTTGCTTCCCATCCCTGGAATAGGGCGGGTTGCACCAAACGGTTTCCCCTCCCCAATCCTGGGCGAGACCGTCATCTTCCTCTGTGTAATACCTAGGGCATTTTGTATTTTGATGGGTTGCACAGACGTCAATGGTAAATCCAAATTCACTGTCCAACCTCTGGAATAGTGTAGAAGGGGTTTCCCAATCGTCTTTCCCTGTCGATGTCATTACTTGCATTGTCGCCTTATTCATCGGCTTCTCCTTCCTCCGGCGGCTCTGGCAGCGGCATCCAGTGGGTAACTTCTACATCTGCAATCCTGTCCCAATGATATTTCCACCTCTCAACGCTTTTTCCCCGAACAAAAGTCCTTTCGTAGATCATTGGTGATACTCTGCCATTGTCATAACAGGCGATCACCATTCTACTTACCCATTTCCCATAGGGTAATTCCGGCAACCTCTCCCGGACGCTGATCCACTCACTCATGGTTAGTCCTCCTATTCATAGCTTTTTGGAAATAGTCCCTTATATCTTCCTTGGGAATTATTCTGTCTTCGTAACTCCTGTAGTTGTTTTTCCACGGCGGTTCTGATTGTACTTTTTCTACAAGCGCCCACGGGTCTTTTCTCCCTACGACCTGGACGACCGCTTTCAATGTCTCTTGGGATTCTGCCGAAAGCTGAACAAAAGGAATTTTCCTATCTGGCTTGACAGGCGAAGCTCCATATACGCGAAAATTGTTGTATACTCTTGGGATTGATGGCCCATATTTCCATGCTTCAAAGTCGTCTTCAAACAATTTGCGATTCTCAAAGACATAAGAAAACCCCTGGGAATAATAAAGAAGCTTTTGAAGGTGTAAATTAGAAATTGTAAGTCCTTCTTTCTCTGCGATTGAAAGCATTATATTAGCCACGTCAATAGCCTTAATTTTCATGGTTGTACCTCTTTTTTCTGAGATCACCTGGAAGATGGGGTAAAACTGCTGGGGCACCACCGCATTGCCTAAAGCTGTCATTTGCTCCTTCCCATTTCCCGAAATTTGCATTTAGATTTCTCCTTTTTAAACAAACAGCTTCGGTGGTTTGGGAATCTCTTGGTCTGTAGGTCTCCACAAGTGGAGGCAGTATGGATGGTTATTGACGTAGTCGCTTTTTTGGGGATGGTACTGCACAACCGCCTCGTCATTCTCAAAAAACATGTTTTTGATGGCGCACATTTCTTCCCACGTTGGGCAGGTCTTCCGTTTCTGGCTACATGGGGACACGCTGACATGCTCCCAGCCTCCACCATTCGAGGCAATGCAAAAGAATGAACGTCCATCCACAAATACCTTGAAAACCCCATTTTTGCCGTCTCCCTCTGTGCCATAAATGGCTTTTTCCTCCGCCGTCAATCTGCGCTGATTTAAGCTGTTTAAATCCTTCATCGATTTACCTTTCTTTCTTCTTCCTACTTTTGCTTCGATCCTTCGCCCGAACCACACCTCCCAACAGCCTGTTTATCTGCCGCCGCGAGGTTTCCTGTTTTCGTTTGTGCTGCATATCTTATTTCTCCTATTGCACTTCTTTCACTTCCACCAATATGCCGTCTCCGTCCCAGAACAAATGATATACTCCGGCCACATACTGACGGCTGTCATCGGCGATTAGTACCCCTTTAAGAGCGTCAACGATCATCTTGCCTATAGCGGCGTGGTTATCAATATCCAGCCGGTCATTGTGGTAGAAGGCGACATATACAGGATTTTTGGCTATCCGAGGTTTTACTCCTTGCCTCCGCAGTTCTGACCTTACAAGGGCATGCCAATAGTCCGCGTCTTTTTTCCTCTGTGCCCAGTGCTTTCCAGCCCAGTAAGCATTTAGGCCATATTGCTTGGCCCAAGCTGTTTTTCCAGCTTTCGTAGGTGGATAGGATATCAAAAACTCTGTTGTATTTATTTTTTTCGTTGGTTTTTCGGTATTGTTTTTTTTCATTTGAGTATCAATTTTCTTTCCCAATCATTTTCAAACGATAATTTCGACTTATATCTTTTTTAATTTGATACAAGTATTTTCCACTGTATTCTATCAATCTACCAGCCAAAGATTCATCAATTTTTGCTAATTCATCTGCTAAAAACTCTGATGAAACTATAGTAATTTTTCCCGCTCTCTGGTCTAACAGTTCCCTTGCTGTTTTTAGTTCAGTAGGCGTGACTTTTGTTCCATCTTCGGTTTTGAGCAAATCATCTATGTAGACTACCTGAGATTTACGGAATCGCTCTAGTTCAGTACTATAGGCTCCATTGTCAAATCGGTTTGCTATTAATCGCCTCCCATCAGTGAGCCATGCAAAATACATCACTTCCATCCCTTCGGCCATTAACTGGTTACATATGGCTGCACATAGGTGGGTTTTACCTGCACCACTCTGCCCTAAAATAGCAATCCACCGGCGATTATTTTCCCGATCCAGAATAAATCTTTTAGCCATATCGCGTGCTTCTTTTTGCCATGTCTCTTTAGCTTCATAGTTGTTTAATCGTTTATCCAGATAACTTTCCATCCCTGAATGAATAGCTCGTATTCTAGCTTTTCGAATAGAGATACACTCACAAGGTCTTTCTGCATAGTAGCCATCTTTGAGAAAAGCTACTGTCTCTTTGTTTTTGCAAATCGGACAATCATAGCAAGAGAAAGTTAACGGGATCTCTCCATCTACCGTTCGTACCGGCTTCCCTTCCTGAGCGTTGAAGCTGTCTACTTTCATTTGCTCATATTCTTCTGGGCTGATTTTTTTAATGGCTTCCATACCCCCAGGGATTTTCTGAGCACAAATCTCCATCACTATTTCCCAGACAGGTTGCATCCTTCCCGCCGTCCTTTCTCCACCAGTTAAGGATAGTAGCGTAGTGACTTTTATACCGCTTGCCGGAGGATTCCAAATATCCATCTAGGCGGACAATGTATTCCTCTAACTGACCTTTACCCAATCGCTGGGCCAGTTTATCATATTCCTCCACGGTAAGTTTCACCCTGCCAAATTCCCCAAAGCTTTGTTTCTCTGGTTTCTGTTTTGGGGGCGGTTCTGTGGGAACATCCCCCACACCCCCTATATTATTGCTTTCTTTTTCTTTCTTAGCTTTATTATTCTTTCTTTCATTGTTGTTAGCCGACTGTTGGTCGACTGTTAGCCGACTGTTAGCCGACTGTTGGTCGACTGTTAATTTGTCTGTTGGCTGTTGGTACAAATCATAGTTTTTTACAGTTACTAAGCCATATTTTGAAGTTGTTTTGTATGTTATCTCGCCTGTTGATATAAGATGCTTTATAGCTGTTCTTATGCTCTGTACTGAGATACCAATTTCACTAGCTAAAGCGTTATATGAGGTGATTTTCTGACCTCGTTCTACCATAACCCCTTGCCATTTCTGAGGTTCATAGTTGGCGGTCAATAGTAGATGCAGGAAAACCGCCTTGGTGTTTTGATCCTGGTACCATTCCCAACCTAAGAGCGACCGGTACAGCCGGATATACCCTGTTTCCAACATCTTGCCACCTCACTAAAATGGCAGATCGTCATCCTCATCTATACTGATTTCTTCAAACCCGCTCTGTGAGGTGACTGTGTTGGCCTGTAGTGGCTTTTCACTGGTTCCAGCTAATTGTTTCCCCTCTACAAAAGAAACCTGTTCTGCTACTACCTCAAAGCTTGTACGCTTATTTCCCTGTTTGTCGGTGTAGCTACGGGTTTGGATGGAACCATCTACTCCAATAGCGTTTCCCTTACGAAAATATTTCGCTACAAACTCTGCTGTAGATCGCCAGGTTACAATGGTGATGAAATCGGTCTGCTTCTCCCCACCTTTACCAGAATAGGGACGGTTTACAGCGATAGAAAAAGTGCAAACCGATACCCCATTGGGGGTTTGTTTCAATTCAGGATCAGCGGTTAAACGTCCTACTAAAATCGCTTTATTAATCATAATTTTATCCTTTCACTCCCCAAATCTCGCAGAGTTCATCATTGAGTTCCACGGGGTATAAATGGTATTTTTCTTCAAATGTTTTCTTCCCAATAGTGTGGGCTTCTGTATGATAGTATCTATTTAATGGAAGAACCCTCATCCCTTTATGAATAATATCTTCCCGGTCTCGTCCCATCCCTACAGCATCTACATGGTGCAATTCCGCATCTTCACCAGATACACAACATTTTCTATGGCGCAGACATAGGTAAACATATTGAGAAATGTCAGGGCATCGTTCCGCTAAATTGATACTGGTTTGTACTCCATTTTCAATGCAAAACTCAATTAGATAATTTTGAAATTTCCAAGCAGTAGTCATGTCGACATCTGATAAACTAAAAAGCTCATCCCCATTCATTTCAGCAAAGTCGTTTTTACAAATATTTTTTACTTCTTCCAATGTATGGCCGCTCCACTTTGCAATATCCTTTAAAGTAGCATATATCATCATTCTCTGATCGGTTGAAATTTTCCTTCCATCATCTAATCTGATTTCGCATTTAATATTTTTTGGTTTTTTATTACAATGAGCTTTAATAGTAATTGTTTCTCCATCATACCCAACTACTTTTCCTTGAAGAATCATTCTTCTCCCCTTGCTTTGCGTTGGGCTCGATAGCAATTAAAACACAACCTCTGCCCAAATTCCTCCAACGATTTTGTTTTGATTTCCTCTGGATAAATCAATTTTTCTTTCGTCTTTACACCTTTAATTTCTTCTCCGCACAATTCACAATACTTCTCTTGTTGGTCAAGTTCCTCGGAACTCGTTTTGTCTGGGTCATCCCCTGTAGGAATTGCAAAAGTTCTAAGCCACATATATTTAAATGCATATGTCATTGCCTTTCCTGCGCCTTTATCTTGGCTATCTGCCCCATCTCCGCAGGAAACAATTTCTATGTATTCTTCTGGATCCTCTGCATTGACCATCCGATATACTACGTCTACATGGGTGATTTGTCCGGTTCGGCTGCTCTCTTGTCGGATAGGATATACAACTAAGCCATGCTTAACCAATTGTTCGCGCATGATAACAGTAACTTTTTCCTCTGACAAAGCTTTATATTTGGTATTACCAAATTCCACCCTATCATCTTTCTGTAGATATTTGATTTCTTGCATAATGGCAAGGATCTTTTGATAAATATTCTTTTTCGCTTCCATCTACTTCACCTCAACTGTTCCTGGCCTTTCCTCTACTTTCACGCAGTTTAATACCTCACCTGTAGCAGCCCAAACAACTTGACCATTATGGATTTCTAATTCCTTTTTCAATTCTGACCATTTAGCCTTCGCCTCTGTCTTCACCTTATCCGGCGCATTTTCTTGCAACCATTGTACCAATGCCAATTCATCACGTACATACTCTTGTGTTGGAAATTTTCGAACAATTTTTCCAGCTGGAAGTTCTAAAGAGATTTGTGTCTTCCCTTTTTTGGCTGGTACAGTATCAAGAAACTGATCTAAGGCACTAAGAAGCGGCAGTGATTCTTGATCACATTTTTCATTCCACTTTTCCATATTCAATTTTATTCTTTCAATTTCGTCTTTTGCGGCTTGATTATATAAATCCCTTCTCTGTTTAGCTTCTTTAAGTTTTCTAATAGCCCAATTGGCTTTTTCCACACTATCAATAGAAAATTTTTCTTTTTCTTCTTTACATGTCTGTGGCACTGCAAATGGATCATATTCTGTATTAGTTTCAATGGGCGGGATACTCAAAATTCTATCTAGCTCCAAAGATAAATCCATCATTTTATCTCTCCCTTACATTCAATTCTTATTGGCTCATTTAAATTTCGTACAATCAAATCAAATTCTCCAAAAAAAGTTTTGTATTCTCCCTCTCCTAATCCAAGGTGTTTAGATAGCGAATTCATGATATTATCTCCATCCAAGAAAATAAGATATTGCCCTATTTCAATGTTTCCTACACCATGTACTCGGATTTTAACATTATCCATTCAATCACTTCCCTTCTACATCTTTTCCCAAAAGATAATCAATAGAAACGCCAAAATATTCGGCCAATTTCTCCATATTTTTATCTGATGGCAATTTAACGCCTCTTTTCCAATTTGAGACCGTTGTCATTCCTACGTCCAAAGAAAACGCTATATCCTTATCTTCCAAATTTCTAGACTTCGTAAGATATTTAAACGTTCTTTGGAATTCCAAATATTTGATATTCTCTGGTTTTATTTCTTTCCTCCAATGCATCCCCAAAACTGATACTCTGGATCGTATAGCCCTAACACTCCTTTTGGGGAGCAATTCTTTTATTTGTGATGAATTCATTCCAGCAGCTAAACCATCAATTAAAATTTTATCTTCTTGTTTTGTCCAACGTTGAGCATTTGTATTTTTTGGTTCTTTAACTGGAATAGCTCCATTTTTCTCCAATATTTCCCGTATTTTTTTCTTGCTGCAATCATTAAGTTCAGCAAGAATCTTAATCATTTTTTTCGGATTAGCTGCGTTTCGATAATTCCACAAAATTTCAGTTTCATCCATTTCCATTAGCTACGTCTCCTTTCGTTTTGACGTAGTTGACGGTCATAAGCTTTACCTGCAAAATGTACATCATCGGCAAAACGCTTCAATTGGAAATCCTCTTTTTTTCTCTTTGCAATTTCTAGTTGTTCAGAAGCAGTTTTTTGATATTCTGCGCAGGTGGCATGACATCCCAGAACTCTCCTCTGACATTGAAAGCAAGGATAAATCATCTGCGCCGCCTCCTTTTTGTCTTAGTCCGGTGAATTTCGAGTTCTTCTAAAATCATCGCCGGAATTAGGCAAATTAAGGTTGCAGTCATAGGTACCCAATAAGCCACTACAAAATCTGCAATATTATTTGCCATTTTTAACCCTCCTCAAATTTGGTTTGGCCCCTGATCTCTTTTGGGCCTAACACCCTTGTGTGTTCCCTAACGTGAACAATAATTTGATCCGCTGGTATTTCTCTGTTTAATAAGGTCATACCTTTCAAATATAGATTCATTTCGGTGTTCGCCCGGCGGCGATGTTCCGCCAAGAACTCTACCCACTCTTTGTCATCCCTTGCTATGTAATACCCTTTATAGCCACTAGAACTAATGATCCTCACACCACGGCTACGGGCATTTTCAATCTGCTGCCGGTTTACCCGGTCACTTCTTCCGGTTTTGCGTTGGAGTTCTTCCCGGCTGATGGCGTTTTCTTTCCCAATTGGGATGAAGTGTGTAATATCCATTCTTTGAACTCCTTTTCTTTTTCCTTGACCGGGCTTTCCCGGTATGATATGCTTTGAGTGTACTACTTTGCCGGATTGCCGTCCGGTTTGTTTGGGGTTGCCGCCCCGAACAATGCTCTAGGGTCACTATAGCCGAACAAGTCAAGTAATTTGATAAGAACATCATAAGAGGGTTTGCGCTGTCCTGTTTCAAGCATTTGGACAGTAGTTTTTGTTGTTCCTATCTGTTCTGCAACAAAATGTTGTGTCCACCCTCTGCTGATTCGTTCCTGCCGAAGCACTAAATTCATATTTCCTCCTTTCTCTTGATTTGTTCACTGTATGTGAACTACCCTTAGTATAGTACACTTAAAGTGAACTGTCAAGGGGGCTTATTCATGTTGGACAAAAAATCTTTTGGAGAACGTGTTTCTCTATTACGATCACAAAAATCTGAATCACAGCAATCGCTAGCCCAGTATCTCGGCATTGGGAAATCCGCAGTAAGTATGATAGAAAGTGGGCAACGGGCTGCATCGGCAGATATTTTGATCGCCCTTGCAGACTACTTCGATGTGTCCCTAGACTATCTTGTAGGTCGCTCAGATGACCCCACTAGGCACTAATCTTGCTTGTCCGGGGTTGCCGCCCCGAATCCCCATAGTTGTTCTACTGTGCTGTTGACTGCGTGTGCTATGCGGATTGCTGTCCGCACACCGGGTTCACGTTTGTCATATTCATATCTCTGATATGATAGTTCAGATACGCCGATTTCTTTGGCAACCTGCGCCTGTGTCTTGCCGGACTTCTCGCGGGCCGCCCTTAATTGCATATTCACATCATCCTCTCTTTCTAGACTAACACTACCATTTGGATGTGTGTTGATGTTATAATAACACTACCATTTGGATATGTCAAGTCTTTCTCTAAAATTATTGGAGGGAATTTGCCATGTCTTTTTCAGAACGTTTAAAAGAACTTCGGACATCAAAGGGTCTAACGCAAAAGCAAGTATATGAAGCTGTTGGCATGTCCGCCATTGGTTACCAACGTTATGAATACGGTGATCGGGAGCCAGCTTACCAAAAACTCATCGCCCTTGCAGACTACTTTGATGTATCCCTGGACTATCTTGTAGGTCGCTCAGATGACCCTACAAGGCATTGACATACTTTACTACTTGTTCGAGGTCTCTGCGCTGAACAGTTCTCTATGCCCCATTTGGAATAGGTCTTCTAGTTTGACAAGAACATCATACGAGGGCTTGCGTTGTCCGGTTTCGATATAATGGACTGTTTCGGGAGTTACGCCGATCTGCCGTGCTACGAACTCCTGTGACCATTCCCGCCTTTTTCGTTCCTGCCGCATTCTTAAATACATTTATCCTCCTTTCCATCCATATAAAACTAACTTTAAGTTAGTTTGTACTCCTATTGTACACTAACTAAAAGTTAATGTCAAGAGGTGATTTCAATGGATTATGCTATTTGTTTCCCTGAACGTTTATTAAGCTTGCGAAAGAATAAGGGAATCTCTCAAAAGGCTCTTGCCTCCGAATTTGGCATATCTGACGCTGCCATTACGATGATGGAAAAAGGAAAACGGCTTCCGAGTTTTGAGATTTTATGTGCCCTTGCCGATTATTTCAACGTCAGCATCGACTACCTGGTCGGTAGAACCGATAACCCGGACATTCACTAATCAATTCCCTTTTTGGGGAAATACTCGCTGATCTGCTCATAGGGAATGTTTAGGTTGTCGCAGAACCAATAAACATCATCCATATTCCACGGAATCCTTCCTGTCATCCGGTTCGCTAGATAATTCCTCTTCTTCCCCATCATCCGTTTTAGAGAATCGTAGGTCATTTCTTCTAGCTTCAATGCCATTTTAAGCTTTTGGTAACGCTTGGTGCCCACTGATTTTCCCTCCCATATACTTATCTATGGATAGACCTATTGGGGGTTATTTTTTTTCCGCTTGTTGATGAGTTCTTCAAACGCAGAGTTGAACTTTTCCTCGGCGTTTTTGGGTTCTCTTTTCCCATTTAACACTGCGCTAACATATTCAGGGGTGTACCCTAAACATTCTGCTAATTCTTGTTTTAAAACCTTCTCTACATGCATTTTGCATAGCAATTCTCCCGTCCATTGTGCAGGCATACAAAAAAATCTTCCTTTCATTTGTTTTTGTTGAAGTTCTTCATCAAATGTGGTACTATTAAATCGCCAAATAAAATAAGTCCATCATTTAATTTCATTTCATCAACCTATGGCTTTATTATAGCTTATGTTATTAAACATTTCAAGCCATTTTGTTCATGTTATTAAATTTTGTGATTTTCAACAAAAATCGGAGGTTATTTTGTATGTTCTATGACATATTTAGAGATTTATGTGAACAAAAAGGCATTAAACCAGGGCCAGCCGCAGAAGCTTGTGGTATAAACCGATCAAATGTAACCCTATGGAAACAAAAGGGCTATACTCCCCGCCCTGATGCACTCAATAAGATTGCTGCTTTTTTTGACGTACCTATAGATTACTTGCTTGATAATTCAGATTCCCGCTCAGGCAATTTTTCAAATATTTCAGATTCAACCGTTATTCAAGGTAATTCAGGAAGTGTGAAGCTTGAAAATGTTTCTAAAGGTTACCCCCAGCCTTGTCAAGATAGCTTAACTGAACAAGAGACTGAGTTGCTGCGAATTTTCCGTCATCTCTCCTTACGGGATAAAACTACTTTGATGGCTACTGCGTTCGATTTGGAAGACAAATCCACCAAGTAGCAGTACCTAGATAAACGTATTTTTAAATAAATTTTGATACGTTAAAAATCGACAAAAAATGACCAACTTGAAGGAATTTTACCTTTAGTTGGTCATTTGTTAAATTTAACTGGTGTTATTTAGCTATTATTTTGTGACTAAACTGTCGAATTGCTGTAATTTTGTCAACATCTTTGATTTAAAATGTAGATTTTTCCAGTTATTCATAATTTTGTAACAAACTTTCAAAATATTCCATTATAATGGTTTTAGTCCCTAATTTCTTAGAACTGACAGAGGAGGCAAGGCAAATATGGGACTGGAAAAAAGCACATCAAAGCAACACAAAAATGTTGAAGACAAAAACGTAGTAATGATCAGCAATAGCACTGTTATTGTAGGATGCAACGGAGAAGTCGGTTTGGATAGTGCCAACCATATTGTCCTTGATGTAAGAGAGGAGGAAATTCTTCGTATTTATAAGGGACTACCTTTTCGTCAACAAATCGAATTTTTACAAAAGGCCATAGAATTTGAAGATGAGAATGTTTGTTCGAAAGATAGTTAGAGAAAAATCCCCCAACTAGCATAAGCCAGAGAGAGGGGTTATAATTTGACCACCAAGGAGGTCTTTATATGGGGAAAAGGATTAACTCTGCTGTCTGGGATGAAAAAAAGAAATATTGGAAGATCAATGTACAGCGAGACGGTAAACGACGATCCTTTTACAGTTCTAAACCAGGACGAACAGGCCAGCGGGAAGCCAATGCCAAAGCAGATGCATGGTTGGATGAGGGACAAATTGATTCAAATATTCGTGTCAAGCAAATTTATCCCCTTTTCTTAGAAAGCATCGTTTCCAATGAAGAAAAGCGCCGGGCAGAACAGTATGGGAGGTTATATATACTTCCCGCCGTTGGAAACAAGAAAATTTCATCATTAACAGATGACCGGTTTCAAACCATTCTGGAAAAGGCGGCAGTGTCAGGAGTTTCCGGAAAGCCTCTTTCCAAAAAAACTCTTACTTCCCTGCTGGGATTTATAAAAAATTTCGCCAAGTTCTGTCGCCGTAAAAAATTGACAACATTGACCCTAGAGTTTTTATCTGTCCCCAAGGGGGCCAAAAAAGGCCGTAAAAACATTCTCCAACCCAATGACCTATCTATTCTTTTCTCTACTAACACAACGATTCTGTTTGGAAAGAGAGTAAAGGATGAGTACATCTATTGCTATCGCTTTATGGTACTTACAGGGCTTCGGCCTGGTGAATTGATAGGGCTTGAAAAAACGGATATCATTGGGAATACCGTCCATCTCCAACGATCTATCAACCAAGATAAAGAGCTAACCACAGGAAAGAATGAAAACGCTCAGAGATCATTTGTTCTTTCCGAACTAGCAAAGAAAGTTCTGGAAGATCAATTGGCCGTTTCGAAAGGCAAAAAAGTCTTTCCTATTCAAAGCCAAAGCACCCTCCGCCATCGTTGGGAAAAGTATTGTGAATCTAATGGAATCCCCTACATCTCTCCATATGAGCTGCGCCACACCTTTGTGAGCATGGCTAAATCACTGCCAGAAGGGCAGGTCAAGGCAATTGTAGGACACAGCCAAAATATGGATACCTTTGGGATATACGGCCATGAAATGCAGGGTGAAATGGCGAAAACCGCTGAAAATCTGGATGCCATCTTTTCAGAAATTATCCAAACAAAAAGAAAGCTGCACCGCCCTAAATTTTATAAAAATGCATCCGATAGCTCTGAAAAAGTGTGGTGCAACCCGTGGTGCAAACCACTCTACAAAAAGAAAAACCCGCATTCTAATGCGGGTTTAAGTGGTGGAGGCGGGGGGAATTGAACTCCCGGTTTTTCACCTTCCCCGGCGTAGGAGCCCCCTGGAATTCCCATTCCCATGGGGTTTTCTTCCTCCCTGTATGGCTGGCTTTCCCTCCCCCAATTGGCAGGTAAAACCCCAAAGTGGGTTATAAAGTGGGTTATAACCCAGCGGCCATAGTACAGCTCCTTTGCTCCAATCCGACATCTTGGAAGGAGCATTATTATGGACAAACTCGCAATCACAAAGCTGCTGCTCTCCCGCATAGGAGGGCATGTCGCCAACCAAGGGTATCCCCTGTTTGCACTGGCTGTCGTCCACGCCTGGGAGCAGCCAGACTGCCGCATAACTGCCATGGAGACCTATCGCTGGGTCGCCAAGGAGGCCGGTGGGAACCCCACCCAAGTTTCCAGGGCCATTGCCCGGGTGACTGAGGACATCTGGCTGTATGGCAACCTGACCCCCTTGGCCCGGTTTTATGGGAGCCGGCGGCTGATCGACAAGCCCACTCCCAAGGAGCTGATCCACCTCATCGCCTGGTACCTGTGCCAGCGGGAGGAATGCCTCACCCGGTGATACCTTTTCTTATCTCCCCGCCTCTCCCATTTGGGAGGGGCGGGGTTGTATTATGCTATAGGTATATTGTTTCCCTCCGTTAGGAGAGCATGGATTGAAAAAGAAAAAATTAGGAGACCCGGAAGAATTTGCGGATCAGCCTCCGGACGGGAACATATACAACTACAAATATGGCTGCAAAAATCAGGTATTTCATGTGGCACCTTCCTTATTGACAATTGTATGGATTTCCTTTATATTTTAGGGTGCAGGGGGCCTATCCCCTGCACCCTTGGCCTTTACCAGTCCAGCATTCTTAGGATCGCTGCTGTGATTAGGCCGGAAATTGTGCCCGCCAGAATGTCAGCTGCTAACTGTTCCATTCTTTTGGGCTGCGTCGACGGTTGATGCTGTCGGCGCTTTTTCTTTTTACTTCCCATCGGTTGTTCACCTCCTTTCTATGACTTTATTATACTACGTTTTGCGTAATTGTCAATACGTTTTGAGTAATTATTTTTACATTTAACGAAATTATTTTACGTTTTACGTATTGACATCATTGGAATGGATAGGTACAATAATAAGGAGGTGATAATCATGCCAGTCAAATTCAGGCTAAAAGTACTGCTTGCACAAAAAGGAATGACACAAAAAGAATTGGCCCAGATAACAGGAATACGAGCACCAACCATATCGGCAATATGCAACGGCACAATAAAGGAAATACCTGTCGGTGTGCTGAGCAAAATCTGTATTGCGTTAGGCTGCCAGCCTGGTAACATCCTGGAATATGAGGATGAAACCCAAGGATAGGTATCCCTCTTATTATGTCATCCCTCCTCCTAGAGGTGGATGTGGATTGAAAAAAATAAATGAGCAGGAGGTTGAGCCCATCCCACCGGATGATGAGGAAGAATAACCTCCCCTATAGTCAAAGCCCCCGACCCTCCCAAATGGGAGGGTCGGGGGACTTTTTTATTTGCTTGGTGTTGTTTCCCGCCTCATGCGTTCTTCCACCGCCTTGCGGACATATTCATTCAGCGTCTCTCCCTGGGCTTCTGCGGCAGCTTTGATCAACGCTTTCACCCCTTTCGGGAAGAGAACCTCAACTCGATCTGAGTTTTTCGCGCGGCTGGCCTGAACCTGTGCGGGATCGCTTTTTCTCTTTTTGGATTCTTCCACGGTGTATCACCTCCAAAGAATAGTATAGCACAGTTTTGATTAACCGGATATATACAAATCCCATATGAATAACCGGATATGTTTGTGCAAAATAGACCGAATATAATTCGCTAAAACGCTTGACATAACCGGTTATGTATGGTATAATAAAATCAAAGGAAAGGAGGTGAATGACATTGAGCCAGAAAAAAAGCCGAGGCAAGGATTCATCCCTCGAAAAGGTCATCCTAGCCACGGCAATCCTAAACTTGGTCAAAGCCCTGATCGATCTCATCCGGGATTTAACCAGCTAGAGCATGGGGAGGCCCCCCTCCCCTGCTTTTATAGGATACGGCTTTTTCTGGCTGGTGTCAAGCCAATGAAACAGTTTATGAACCGGTTGTCTATTATCCTAAACCTCATTTGTATCGCGCTGAACGCCTATATCATCTATCTGATCTTGTGCAAAAAGGAGGAACCCTATGCCTAACTCCCATTTTGACGGCCTCCTCCCCCTTGCCGGAGGGGGCGGGGATTGTGTTATAATAAAGTTGTATTGTCACCCTCCCCAAGGAGGGCGTGGATTGAAAAAAATGGCAAGCAGTGGGTCATCACCCGCGCCGCATGGAGCGGGAATACGGCCCCCAGCCAGACCCCAAGGCTTAAAACTACCCCCGGCTCTCCCATTTGGGAGAGCCGGGGGTAGTGCTTTTTAAAAACAAGCTTTCATCAAGGCTTTGTACCGTTTGTCGTCCAGCTCCAGCAGGCTGCGCTTGCCATCTTTAAACACAACCGCCACCTGGTAAACCCCTTTGCTCTTGGCAGACATCCCTCCAGCCAGTAGACCAATAGGCCCCAGGAGCGCCCCTCCCACCAGACCGCGGGCTACGCCAGAAGCCGCACTTTTCCGTTTTTCGTCACCCAACAGCTCATATGCCTCCACAGTGTCCCGATTAACTGGAATGAAATCCCGCTCCCCAATACTCAAATTGCCAAGCACCAAGGATACATTTTGCCCCTCATAATCGCCGGCGATCACCTTATTTTTTGCTGCCACAAAACATCCCTCCCAAAAATTATAGTACTAAGTTAGTACTAAAAAAGTATATAAAAGGTGTTTTCAGTGTATCATTCTTCCATTAGCCTGTCAACTATTTCGGGAAAAAGGAGGAAAAAACATTGAAAGATAAGGATAAAGTGACCTTTACCATGAGCCTCAACAAAGAACTCGCCTATAAGATGAACTACATCGCCTCCTATTATGACCGGAGCCGCAGCCGGGAAATCCTGCGGGCTATCAAAGAGTATGTCGTGCGATTTGAGCGGGAGGTGGAGCCCATCCCACCGGAGGATGAGGAAGAATAACCTCCCCTATAGTCAAAGCCCCCGGTCCTCCCATTTTAGGAGAGCCGGGGGTGTTTCTTTTTATTCCAGGGTGATGTGATAAATCCCGTACTGCCGCAGCATCTCCCCTAATTCTGTGAGGGAGATAGTCTTGGAATCGGGGTTGGGCTTTCCCTCCTGAGGGGTGTAATCCTCCCCCAGGAACTTACAAGTGGCCTGCACCACCGCCTGGGCATATTCCTGGGCGTGCCCGGTGATCTCCCGCCGGTTGGCCTCGTTGGTGGCAAACCCCATCTCCAACAGCATGCTGGGCGGGATGGTATCCCGGTTGACCTTGTAATCGTATTGAGGGCCATCCACATGGCCCCGGTGGACAGCCTGGGCCCGGTTGGAGGTGATCCCCACCCCTTTGAGGCCATCTACTACGGCTTGCCCCCAGTCCAGATAGGATTTGGGGGCTTTGCTGTGTACCCAGACGCTGGGGCCGCTGGCCTTTTCGGAGACTGCACCGTCCATATGGATGGAAAGGAAGGCCGCCGCTCCCTCTGTCCCTTTGCACCGTTCATCCAGGGGGACATGGACGTCCTCGGTTCGGGTCATGGCAACCTGGAAACCCTGGGTTTCAAAGGCTTGGGCCAGCACCTTGCCAAACTCCAGCGCCAGTTGGGATTCATAAGGTGGGCTTGTCCCCGCCCCGGTGTCCCTGCCCCCATGGCCAGGGTCTAAGATGATTTTTTTACTCATGGCCTGCCTCCTCCGCCCGTTTTTGGGCCTGGGTGCCGAAGTAGAAAGCGATTACCACCGTGAACACCGTCAAAAACTGGTCCGGCGTTACCTCCCCTCGGATGGAAAGATACCCAAACACCCCTGTCAGAAGGATGGTGACGATGCTTTTCACATCGATCAGCTTTGACAGCTTATCTTTCACTATGTACCTCCTCCTTCAGCTCATCTATGACCCGCCAGGCGGATTTCAGATCCCGCTCTGCCACCGCCATCCGCTCGATGACACCATTGTGCTTGTCCATCTTCTGCTCTAAATACCTCAGCTTGGTTGCGATCTGACCATACACCACCCCAAAGGACACCCCATAGGTGATCAGCATGATCCAAAACTCGCTGGAAAATTCCGGCATTTCCCGCCCTCCTTTACTGCTGTTCCGCCCATCCGTAAACGCCGGGCTCGTAGGTGTTGGCGTCGATCTCGCTCACCCAATGCTTGCCCCGGTGGCTCACCTTGGCCCCTTGGGGATAGGCATCATGGGCGCCCAAAGGCTTTCCCCACCTGCCAAGCGGGGAAGAAACTGGCATACTCTGCCCCGGCTTCATCCGGGACATACTGCATCGCCTGTTCCATCTTTGCACGGGCGGCCCTTGCCTGGGCCAGGATCATCGCACTGTTCATCTTACTCCACCCCCATCAAGATATTTGCGGCCTCCTGGAGGACGGCGTTGTCCTGGGCCAGCTGGTTGGCGATATCCGCCGCCCCCTGGTCTTTGGCCAAAAGAAACCAATAGTAGTAATAAGGCCCCGAATCGGATTTCTCCGGGGGAATTTCCCGGTAGATGTACGGTTCGGTAATATAGGTGGTGGTTATGGAGGTGTCCCCATAAGCCTTAACATCTTTATGGAATCCAAGGTTAGAAAAAGTCATGGGGGTTTCGGATTTGTAAATAAGGATGGTCTGTTGTCGGTCATTCAAGAGGATGGGTGTCGTATACATTTCCATATGGCTTCACCTCCTATTCTTCCATTGGGCTGTATGAACCATCAGAATTAGGGGTGGGTTTAAGCAAAAAATCCGAAGGCAATACTAGAGCAAACCTTATTCCAATTGTGTTTGCTATATTCATTGAACTTTTACCACCGTCTGAATCTATAGTACAACCCCCATAGCTTTCACCTTTTTGAGGATCTCTGAGACCCCAGGCAGAAGCTTTCCCTTTATATTTTGCTATCCTTTTGCTATTTGCGGCAGTGTCGTTTCCCTCAGAAAAATAGTCCAGCAAACTTCCCAGGTGACAAAATTCATCAGCGGGGATTTGGGTTGTTCCTACTTCCTTAGAGGTTGCTAAAAAAAGCTTGCAGTCTAGCCCATCTGCCCCATATTGAGCGGTTCCGCTGGTACCCGTTCCTTTCCAATATGGCAGCTTAATGCTTTTTATCTGGCTCCTTATGGTAGGTGTAAATTTATTTATTGTGTTTGTGTTTAATTCTTCATGCACGGTGCTATTGGCGTAGTCGTTGCGTCTACTGCTAGTACTCCAGTTATCATAAAATGGAATATCCTCTATCAATAACCAAGTTCCATTACACGATGCATCATATTCATAAGAAGGCAACCCCTGGTTGACTACCAAAAATTTTGTAGGAACCCCATCTTGTTTCAACTTTATAAAGCTTCCAGCAGGCAGCTCTGAGGCCAAGGTGCCCGCCTTGGGCAATGCACTTGTTACAGCCAGCATAGTTTGATATTGTTTCCGGGGGTTGTATGGGTATGCCCTGTAGTAATAAGTTGTTCCAAAAGCTACATTGTTATCTACAAAGCTTGTCCCAGCGCCGCTGTAGATCTGTTCGCCATCATTGATAGCAGTGGGAGCTGAACCCATTTTCTTGACAAGAAGGATTCCGCCAAAGTACTGTGTGGGATTTATCCAACTGACAGTAATTTGCGGAGAGTTCCCATTTGCAGCTATAGCTTTAAACGCTGTTACCTGGGCAGGCAGATTGTCATTGATCTCCAGCCTGGTGGCAATAATCCCCTCTGCCATTACCGGATCACCTCCAAAAAGATCGATAAGTCCACTGTGGGCTTGGTGAAAAAACAGGTAAACAGCGCTTGGCCCTCTTCCGCCACCAGCCGGGTGATGCACCCCGCCCCAATGGCCTGCTGGCCGCTGTCGCCGCTGTCGCCGCTGTAGGAGATGCCCAGGTGAGGCCTGTCCTCTGCCTTGAGCCCGGCCACGGCGACCGTCTGGGTATAGGGGGCGGCTACTCCAGCCCATCCAGATGCGGGCAGGGTGGCCGCAAATATCTTGGCACCGGCCCCGCCGCCGGAAGAGACGTAGCAGCTCCCCCCGCTCACCGTCAGGGTCACCGGCACCCCCTGGTCCCACGCCCCGGCCTGGATGGGCTCTTTGCCCTCCCCGGTGGTTAAGATGGGGTACAGGGTGTCGCTCCCGGCAAACTTCATCTGTAGGCCCTCGGTGGCCGCGGCGG